>OLYN01000009.1_pt1 | contig 135101 bp, 119 predicted proteins | sample 1674231 | NCBI WGS metagenome assembly OLYN01 (sample SAMEA103958153, study PRJEB25191) | human gut metagenome
CCGATGTTATCACCAGCCTGAGCCTCGTCTAACTGCTTACGGAACATCTCGATACCAGTAACAACAGTCTTCTGAACCTCTTCCTTAACACCAAGGATCTCTAACTCATCGTTAAGGTGTAATGTACCACGCTCTACTCTACCAGTTGCAACAGTACCACGACCTGTGATTGTGAATACGTCCTCTACTGGCATTAAGAATGGCTTATCTGTATCACGCTGTGGATCTGGGATATAAGAATCAACAGTATCCATAAGCTCCATGATCTTGTCTCCCCAAGGTCCCATTGGATCCTCAAGAGCCTTAAGAGCTGAACCCTTAACGATAGGACAATCATTGAATCCGTACTCCTCAAGCTGCTCTGTAACTTCCATCTCAACGAGCTCGATAAGCTCCTCATCGTCTACCATATCACACTTGTTAAGGAATACAACGATGTAAGGAACACCAACCTGACGTGAAAGAAGGATATGCTCCTTTGTCTGAGCCATAACACCATCAGTAGCAGCAACAACAAGGATAGCACCATCCATCTGAGCTGCACCAGTGATCATGTTCTTAACGTAGTCAGCATGTCCTGGACAGTCAACGTGTGCGTAATGTCTCTTCTCTGTCTCGTACTCGATATGAGCTGTAGAGATAGTGATACCTCTTTCTCTCTCTTCTGGAGCCTTATCAATGTTCTCGAAATCTGTTGCTTCGTTACCAGCAACTCTTGCTGCTAATACTTTAGAGATAGCTGCTGTTAAAGTTGTTTTACCATGATCAACGTGACCGATGGTACCGATATTACAATGTGGTTTAGTTCTTTCAAACTTAGCTTTTGACATTTTATTTCCTCCTTAATTATAGCCTCACGGGCTTTACTCACTAATACTGATTATATTAGAAATGTCTAACATTTTCAAGTATTTTCTATAATAAATTAGTTACCCTTCTTAGCGTTGATAACCTTGTCCTGTACAGACTTTGGAGCCGGTTCATACTTCTCAAAGAACATTGAGTAGTTACCACGACCCTGTGTAGAAGAACGCAACTCTGTTGAGTATCCGAACATCTCTGAAAGTGGTACTAATGCACGTACAATCTTACCACCACCAAGGTCATCCATGCTCTGAATCTGTCCACGTTTTGCATTCAAACTTCCGATTACATCACCCATATACTCTTCAGGCATTGTAACTTCTACCTTCATGATAGGCTCGAGTAATACTGGAGAAGCCTTCTGCATAGCATCTTTCATAGCCATAGATCCGGCAATGTGGAATGCCATCTCGTTAGAATCGACTTCATGGTAAGAACCATCGTATACTGTAGCATGAATACCTACAACAGGGAATCCTGCCAAGACACCAGCCTTTGTTGCTTCTTCGATACCTTCACCAACTGCAGGGATGTATTCCTTCGGAATTGCACCACCAACCACGGTAGAATCGAACTTGAACAACTCTTCACCATTGGCATCCATTGGCTCAAATTTAACTTTACAGTGACCATACTGACCACGACCACCAGACTGCTTAGCATACTTGCTATCTACGTCAACAGCCTTAGTAATTGTCTCTTTGTAAGCAACCTGAGGTGCACCAACGTTAGCCTCAACCTTAAACTCACGAAGAAGACGATCAACGATAACTTCCAAGTGAAGCTCACCCATACCAGCGATGATAGTCTGTCCTGTCTCCTGATTTGTATGAGCACGGAATGTAGGATCTTCCTCTGCCAGCTTAGCAAGTGCCTCGCCCATCTTACCCTGATCATTCTTTGTCTTAGGCTCGATCGCAAGCTCGATAACCGGCTCTGGGAATTCCATAGACTCAAGGATTACCGGATGCTGTTCATCACAGATCGTATCACCGGTTGTAGTAAACTTAAATCCTACAGCAGCAGCAATATCACCAGAGTAAACCTTAGAAATCTCTGTACGGTTATTAGCGTGCATCTGTACGATACGTCCAACACGCTCTTTCTTATTCTTAGTAGCATTTAATACATAAGATCCTGAATTACATGTTCCGGAATATACACGGAAGAATGCTAATTTACCTACGAATGGGTCAGCCATGATCTTAAATGCCAATGCTGAGAATGGTTCGTCATCAGATGACTTACGTGTTACTTCATTACCGTCCTCATCTACACCAGTGATATCCGGTACATCTGTAGGAGCTGGCATATACTCGATAACACCATCTAACATCTTCTGAACACCTTTGTTCTTGTATGCTGATCCACAGAATACAGGAACTGCTTCGTTAGCGATTGTACCCTTACGAAGTGCCTTCTTCATATCTTCGATAGAAGGCTCTTCTCCTTCAAGGTACTGCATCATAAGGTCGTCATCTAATTCACAACATTTCTCAACAAGATTCTCATGCCATTTATCAGCTAAATCCTTCAAATCTTCAGGAATCTCTGTGATCTCGATATCCTCACCCTTATCATCTTTGTAGTAGTATGCATCCATCTCGAACAAATCGATCAATCCGATGAAGCTATCCTCTGCACCGATTGGAATCTGTACAGGAATTGCATTCTTACCAAGACGATCAATAATGGTCTGTACAGACATGAAGAAATCTGCACCCATCTTATCCATCTTATTGATGAAAGCCATACGTGGAACATTATATGTGTCAGCCTGACGCCATACGTTCTCTGACTGAGGCTCTACACCTGCTTTTGCATCAAATACACCAACAGCTCCGTCTAATACACGAAGAGAACGCTCTACCTCAACAGTAAAGTCTACGTGTCCCGGAGTATCAATGATATTGATACGATGCTCTAAAGCACCTTTCTTTGGCTTATGATGATCCTCAAGTGTCCAGTGACATGTTGTGGCAGCGGATGTGATTGTAATACCACGTTCCTGTTCCTGCTCCATCCAGTCCATGGTAGCTGCACCTTCATGAGTCTCACCAATCTTATAGTTAACACCAGTATAATATAAGATACGCTCTGTAAGAGTTGTCTTACCGGCATCAATATGAGCCATAATACCGATATTTCTGGTTCTATCTAATGGATATTCTCTTCCAGCCAAGATTTTTTCCTCCTTAAATTAGTTGTCACAAAATCATGCGCAAAGATTAGAATCTGTAATGAGCAAATGCCTTGTTTGCCTCTGCCATCTTGTGCATGTCTTCTTTCTTCTTTACTGATGCGCCTGTGTTGTTTGCTGCATCAAGTAATTCCTTAGCCAATCTTTCTTCCATGGTCTTCTCACTTCTCGCACGAGAATATGTTGTCAACCAACGAAGAGCCAAGGCCTGTCTTCTATCAGGTCTAACATCGATAGGTACCTGATAAGTAGCACCACCGATACGTCTTGCCTTAACCTCAAGAACTGGCATAATGTTATTCAAAGCTTCTTCGAATACTTCCAAAGCCGGCTTACCAGTCTCTTCAGCAACACGCTCAAATGCGCCGTATACGATTTTCTGGGCTACACCCTTCTTACCATCTAACATAATGTTATTGACAAGCTTAGTAACCACTTTGCTATTATAAATTGGATCCGCTAATACGTCTCTCTTTTGAATATGTCCTTTACGTGGCACGGTACTTCCCTCCTATTATTATTCTAATCTGGAAATTCTATACATATTATATTCCAGACCGAGAGTCTGATATATTTACTCTCTTGCTAGATCGATATCTGACCGATCTAAAGGTACTCACATTCCACTTGGGAATCCGTGTGGATTCGCTTGGGGAACCTGTTCGTGCAGGTCTTTGCATATATTATCTCAATAAATGAAAAACATAGCCATTACCAGCACTATTAATTGTTTGACTTACTGTTACCTATTATTTTGCATCCTTAGGTCTCTTAGCGCCGTACTTAGAACGAGCCTGACGTCTCTTTGCAACGCCTGCTGTATCCAAAGTACCACGGATGATATGATATCTGGTACCTGGTAAGTCCTTTACTCTACCACCACGGATCATAACAACACTATGCTCCTGAAGGTTGTGACCTTCACCTGGAATGTAGCTTGTTACTTCGATACCGTTAGATAAACGTACTCTGGCAATCTTTCTAAGAGCTGAGTTAGGTTTCTTAGGTGTAGCTGTCTTAACTGCTGTACAAACACCTCTCTTCTGTGGAGAAGCAGTGTCGATAGGTTTCTTCTTTAAAGAGTTGTAACCTTTCTGAAGAGCTGGTGCAGTAGACTTTTTCTCTACAGTCTGTCTTCCTTTTCTAACTAACTGGTTAAATGTTGGCATGTTTTTCACCTCCTGTTTGTCATATTTGTGAGGAACCAGTTTCCTCATTTTGGGTACACGAATACACTAAGATTCACGCACACTTTGTCATTATAGCCAAGGCAAACACTGGTGTCAAGAGATTTTGCGTAAATTTTCCTTCATTTTTTTTGCAAATCCCATATAATGTATTTTCGTTAAAATAAACATACAAATTAATATAACAAACCCCGGTAGCTACAATCACAAGGGGGAATGGATTTGCTACCGGGGTTGATGAAGAAGGCAGAAATATGTTTTCTACTCTTATAGTATACCGCATTTTTATATGAAAAAATACTATCATGTAAAAAATAACCGTTTAAATGTCATAATTGAACGTTATTCGTATTTTTATCCGCTCATTTTAATTGATTCTCCAAAAGTTTCATGATGAAATTGTACATGTATCGCGGAAATTTCTCAGTTTCCGCATTCTCACCAAGATATATCCTAAACGAAATACCCTGATAATTCGCAATAACACTATCTTCTGCGAACTACCCATTATCTAAAGCCAATGGGCTTCCCGGTTCATAAACCTCTTCAATTAGAAAAAGATATCTAACTAAAAGACCCAGATTATAGATGGTATCATTCATCATCCAGGTCTTCTTCGCACATTATTTTTGCAATTCTTCCAGCTTTGCTTCTAATTCTGCAATTCTTGCTTCTTGGTTCAGCAACCGCTCATCTTTGTCTGCCAGCTCTTCCTCCAGTCGATGGATCTTCTTACGGATTCCCTTCTCCCGGTTACGAAGTGTCTCCTCTGCATCATACTGAAGCTGTATCGCATCGTCTGACATCAATGCATTCATCTTGTTAATTACCGGTTCGAATTCCTTATACTGTTGTGCAATACTCATAAGATCACCCCTAGTCTTTGCCTGAAACAGGCGAGCCCAGACATCCCGTTCGTGTTTCCGGTCTTCCTGCGTTGCAAGTTCTATTTGGTTTAAGTCTAACACATAGAGTTGGAATTTACTAGTGTATTCATTGTGATTTTTCACATTCAGAAGACGATAGGATGCAAAAAATTCCGGGTACTCTTCAAATAACGTGAAGTCTAAAATACCGATATGGATCGCCGGTTTTGTATCGATATAATCATCGCCACGATTCAGGTTGTCATATGACCGGCACAAATACCCTACCGAACGTTCCGGCCAGTTGCCGTAATCAATCAGCTGTAATTCAATGTTGATATATGTATCATCATTTAGCAGCAATGCCACATCTAATACGAATCCCTTTCGTTCGATTGCTTTTCCTACCTGAATGGGATTTCTTATGGTGAGCTTCTTAATATCGCTTTGCGGATACCCGAGCAGCGAGCATACCAACTTCTTCAATGCATATTCCGAATCATTCATCAATGCAATAAACAGATAATTGTTCTTCAGTGTATATCCGATGGGTTCATTGGCATCCATTGCGTTTGTTACATGGATTGGGTCATTCACATCATTTACTTTTGTCTCATCTGTACTATCTGACAAATCGTTCCTCCTTCATTCTCTGCCGCAGAAGCTTATAAATTCATCCGAATGTAGGAGTACCATAGCACGTTGTTTCCTTATTGTCCATAACAATGCCGATAACTTCACAGAACTTTAAAAATTATGAACATAAATACATAACTTTATGTTCAAATAGTCATAATTGCTTTCTTTTTGGTCATAAATATGACCAAATGTTCAAACTTTTGACCAGAAATACATAATTACAAATGACAATTGCATTCAACAATTCATCCATTATTCCGCGCCACTCATAAACTATATATTATTCCACTGTTTTATATCTCTGTTTCTTTCTCCAGCTTAGCCAACCGGATGCAATACTGCACAGTATGATGCCAAAGACATATTCAAGTACTATCACTACCTTAGATGGCTGTAAATGTGGATTCACAAAATACTGGACTACCCAGAATATTGTCATAATCAAGGCGAAGGAAACAATAGCGCATAACAAATGAATTTTTGATTTTTTCATTAAAGTCTCACCCCCTCAATCATTTTTACGATCAATCTCTGTGCCAATCTTATTTCCAATCAATCCCGCGGTCACCGCACCTACAACTGCGCAGGGAATTGTCCCCACAATTGCTCCCACAGGTCCACCTACAGCAATGCCAATCGAACTACCCTTTATAGCTCCTGTAGCCGCACCTGCAATTACACCAGTTACACTTCCTATTGTTTCTGCAATTCTATTTTTCATATATTCTCCTTTCCCGCAGTTACACTATCCAGACGTTGCAAAACGCAAAAATCCACAATCATTTGACGCTTTCTAATTCTAAATGTAAAATTTCCCCCACGTTTTGCACTATAACGTAATCAAACGAGGATATATATCGCATTTCAAAAGATGTTATGATCAAACATTTTCAAATCGTTTACTGAACAATATCATCATTAGCAGGCTTGCTACTCTCACCGCAAACACATCTCCATATGTAATGTTCTCCACTCGAAGAATGATTTTACGTTAGATAATGATGCCTGCATATGCAACAAGTTCTTTAAAAGACATTCCACATTCATCTGTTTGCATTATATTATCTGAGTTGAAAACAATATATTTTCTTTTACCATACTGATCTTTAATTGTTTTAATATGATTTCCTTTATCCTTTAATAGCTTCTTTACCATCTTGCAAGTAAGAATCGATTTTACATGAAGTGCTTGTTCTTTACCATTAGTCCCTTTTCCTATTTCAAAAGATACAATTTCTTCTTCATACAAATTTCTTTTTCCGTTGTTCTCAATATTTGAGTAATGTACAAAATAATCTTTGTTATCTGAACCTCTAATAAATCCCCATCCCTTTTGATTATCAAAAAGTAACACATTTCCTTTCATATTAATATTCCTTCAATCCTCCATAACAATCATATAATCTCTCGAAATCTTTAAGCCTGTCAAAACAAAACTTTTAGATTTCTTTTTTAAGATCACTCACTTTTTGTCAAAAACACTTGACAAATTTATCGAAAAACATGACAACTCGCACCTATCAATTAAGAACCGTCGCTTACGGCAGCAGATATTTTTCAATCGGAAGTGATTTTTATGTTAACTGTGGCAGTCATGTTGATTGCCAAAACTTTGTTGTTACTAATCTTTGCAAATATTACTAACCCTGATTCCATTGCCCTCACTCTACATACAATATCATTGAACATTTGGGGAATCTTGATTTATCTTTTACAGATATTGCTGATAAATATTCATGAATAATCCAGTGTCCGTGGTTCTTCCGCACAAGAATATTCAGTATTTAATATCCGATCCTACTCCAAAAACTTCTTCCTGTATGTAGCATTCTTTCCTTAACGTCATTATTTTCCTTTAACATTTAAACTATTTTCAAGTCGCATTTTGGTTTTTATGTTAAGGCAAAACAAGAAACTCAAACCCACCAAAACAACTCTCCTACAAAATCAGAAATTCTATCTACTACATCATCTACAACTTCACCAATAGTATACCCCATGCCATCAAATAGACCATCCGTAATCTCACTCACAGCATCGCCAACAAGGAGCGCTGTACCAACACCTGCAATTAACGGACCCGCTACAGGAATTGCAGATGTAGCCAACAGTTCTCCAACAACACTTACTGTTGTTTCAGCTGCAACTGTTGTGGCTGCAGCACTTAACGCACTTTCTGCCCCCTTTGATACAACATATCCTGTACACTCACCAACTGAGTCTCCATTTGTGATTGACTTTCCCACTTCAACCGCTGTTGTAATTCCTACAGCAACACCAGTAGATCCCTTTACTGCATCTCCCAAACCTCCTATCTTTAATGGCTGTTTTGTAAACTTATCTCCAACACGCTGAGTTGCATTGGGAGAAATTCCTGTCGATTTCATAGTCTTTGACACGCCACTTGCTTTTGCAGCTGCATTATACTTTTCTGTTGCTTCAATTGTTCCACGCAGCTATGCCTGCTGATACTTTCCTGCCTTTACCTGATTCAACGTCTTCTGAACACCTGCAGGACTAACTGTATCCTTATACTGAATACGTTCAACGACCTTTCCTGCCTTAGTGGTTACTGCATCAACCTGAGTAGCCGTTGATGACTTAGTAAGCCTTGTTACAGTATCAGGCTTAAACAAATTACCAAGATTGCTCTTGTCATTAGCCATGATCTCTAATGCATTTCCCGCAGAACCCTTAGGACTATAGGCACCTGCCCTTCCAGTCATCCTGCTGACGACTGATGCCTCGTAACCTTCTCTTATAATTTCTGCTCCCAGTCCCATTGTCTTCCCTTCATTCTTATTTGTCAAGATTCAATTCCTCCATATTGTATTTTTTCATACATAATTTTCTCGGATGGAAGGAACAGCTCTCCTTCCATCCGTCAGAACACTTAAGCAAACTTATCGACTACGTCGTACAGATTACTCTTAAGTTTCGAAGATATCGGGTACTTACTTACCTTTTCCTTGATACCTTCCTTGGATTCACCCCTGCAATAAAGTTCCTTGAGAACGCCCTTTACAATGGCATCAAATCCATACTCAGCGATACCATCTGCAATTACCCCGAGCACACAAAGAGTCATAACACCTCCTACAATTCCGCCCGGTCCGAGTGCCGCAAGTGCAGTGGTAAGGGCTGCTGCTCCTACCAAACCACTAAATTCAATAGCTACCATAAAAACAAGTCCGGGAACACCTAACGCTGCAATCTTCTTAATAATCTGATCCATCTTAAAATCCTCCTTAATGGTATTGTTTGATAATAATCTACGTTGTTCCGAGTGCTGGCTCCTTTCAATCCGGCAGTGTTGTTTCATCTGATAATGCTAATATACGCCATTTCAATTTCTCACTTTTTTAAAAAACCTACAAAAAGAGGACTGGCAATTTATATCTGCCAATCCCCAAAATTCTTATTTGTATCATTATTACAACATTAAATTATCTATGAGTGACGTCATATTCAATTCTGCCCGATTATCACTGCTTGTCTTTGCAATAGTAACTGAATACCAGTGATCTCCAAAATATGTCCATTTATAATGTTTTCCGTCATCAGTAATAACAAATCCGATGCTTTCTAAGAGTCCTCGTAAGGAACCATCTAAAGACTTATATCCCTTAAGCGCCACTTTAATCTGTTCTCTTCTTTTTGCCGGGATATGCCCATAATTATTATTTTCCAGTAAATCCGTTACTATATGATCTCTACGGGTATCCTTTTGAACATTTCGAGAGTAATCTTCAAGGATCTCTAATATTATCTCCCTAATTTCGCCCTCATTACCCTCATATATAACGTGTGCGACCCCTTGCAGTTTAAAAGCTAATGATGATAGATCTACAGGAAAGTCACCCTCAGATTTTTTTGAAACAAGCACAATAGGCAACGCCAACGAAGCCTTCCTTACCATCCCAGGGTACTATCTATCCGCTACTATCGGCGAATATGTGCAGTCAAATTTCATCGAAGAAACCGATAGTTTTTTCAACAAGCAAGAAAACCCTGTTTTCTTCTACAAAAACCAACATCTTCAAAATGTTATTGATAGTCCGTTCCTCCTTAAGATTCGTTGTTGATTTGATAATTAGAATATACTCCATCTCAAAAATTCGAATCTATAAAAAACCTGGAAAACATTCGTTGTTGCTTCGCAAGTTAGCAAGCAGTACCCCTGTGTACACGCGGCGCATTTTGCTTGTTGGAGGCACATCCCCAATCCCCTTAGAATGTCATCTTCGACGCCAAGCTGCGCCCTCACTTTGTGAGTGCTGATACATTCCTGCTTTGCCGGAATTGCAAAAAAGCAGGCAACCACCAAGTTTCATTTTGATGATTGCCCATAAAGTTAATCTGCCATGTCTCCTTCCCCTGAAATTGTAAGCACTCCATCTGCATAGTTCCACCTAACACTTTTAAATGCCGATGCGTAGCCACAATATCCCGAATATTGCACATTTGCCGCCTGTACGTTTCCTTTGCATATAATAATCAGAAATAATATTAACATTACCCGGTTAATATCAATATATAGTTGTCTTCTATCTTGATCTAAATATTGCATAAATCAATTCACCCCTCATATGTATGTGTTACGATATATCTTCTTTGACTAATTCTATCATAATACACATTTTTATGAAGGGCAAATACTATTTTAAAAAATTCTATTATCTAATTTCTCCGCAATGCCTCAATCGGACTCAGCTTCGCCGCCTTTCTTGCCGGATACACACCAAACAGGATTCCGACACCGGAAGAAAATGCCGATGCAAGCAATACTGTACTGACACTCAATGCCGGTGCAAAATGCATATTCGGCACAATCGTACCGATAATACCGGCGATGATCCACGCTCCCAATACGCCGAACAGAATTCCGATCAGACCACCGATCAACGTAATAAATGCAGACTCCGCAAGAAACTGAACGGTAATCGAACCGGTCTTCGCTCCGAGTGCTTTGCGGATACCGATCTCTCTCGTCCGTTCCGTAACCGATACAAGCATAATGTTCATTACGCCGATACCACCAACCAGCAAAGATACGGATGCCACAAATGCCACGAATACCGTGATCAGCTGGATCACCTGATTAACCGTTGCCATGATATCATCAAAGCTCTGATAGTTATAGATCTCCTTACCCTTTGCGTGATGCTTCGTTTCCAGATAATCGATAACTTCTTTACATACTGCAGCTGCATCTGCATCATCATTCTTCAGCACATAGAAATCGCTGATCTCATTTGAAATATCAATGCCAACTGCCGCCGTAACCGCCATTGGAGGAAGAGTGATCTGAACCGTAGGATCTCCATACATTGCAGTAACTGCATTCTTATCCTCTGACTCCGTGACACCGACAATTGTAACTGTCATTTCCGACCCCTCCCACAGCGTCAGATTAAGATCCAGTCCAACCACATTCGTAGATCCAAACAGTTTCATTGCATCGTCTTCACTGATCACACAAACCGGTTTGCCACTTTCCGCTTCACTATCTGTGTACGCAGCGCCCTTCACGAATGTACTCTCATCAAATGTAAATGCCGATGCATCCGTTGCTATCACCGAAGCAGAAAAATCATCTTTTCTCGTCCGTGTTGTTCCCTCCAGCACCATCTGTGTGGTAACTGCTTTGATGCCATCCATCTTCGCAATGGCATCCATATCTTCTTCCGTAATATAGTATTTGTCCTGATAGTCCGTAATATAGAATGCAATCTGTCCCTTGCCGATACTTCCCAGCTGTTCCGATATCATGCCCGTGGCACCATTACCAATTGAAATGATAAGGATAACCGAAGAGATACCAATAATGATACCTAACATGGTAAGGAATGTACGCACTTTATTGGCCCAGATATTCTTAAGAGCCATCTTCACATATTCACCAAGTTGTCCCATAAATGGCCTCCTATTCTGTTACTGTTACTATACCCGGTGCTACCGCTGATGCCGCCGTCTCCGGTACATACTCATCCCCCGGCTTCATATCCTTTGTCACATTACGGATGACTTTATCACCCTCTGCCATTCCTTCTGTCACCTCATAATATTCATCGGAATAGATTCCTACTTTCACATCTTTTCTCTGAATCTTATTGTTTTTGTCCACAACATACACATAATCGCCATCAATGTCCGTACAAAGTGCTTCATATGGAATCACAAGTGCTTTATCCGCCTTTCCTATGAAAATATATGCCTTTGCAGACACACCAATATAAATGTTACCATCCGGATTCTTGATACGGATACGCCCTTTGATATTGCCACCTGTTGTTTTTGCAGTTGCGGATGTTGCATCCATACTTGCTACACGGCTTACAAATTCAACAGTTCCTTCATATTCATTATTGCCGATCACAACTCTTGCCGTCTGTCCATTTGAGATATATCCAAGATCGTCCTTTGATATTGTAAATTCCACACCAATCTCATCACTCTTGATGATCGTCATAACCGTCTGTGTCTCATTTGCATATGCACCTTGTACCACGTCTACAGATTCCACAATACCATCTGCATTTGCCGTGAGTCCTGCCTCTGCCTGACTTAACGACTTCTCTGCCTCACTGACATTCAAATTGGAGAGTTCATTGGATGCTGCTAATTGTGCCTTTGTACTCTCGGAGACTTTCACATCTTTGTTGGCAGCCACAATTGACTGTTGTTCCGCCAACTGTGATTGTTTCTCAGAAAGAGCCTCATTCTTCTTATTGAGTTTCTTATTAAGATCACGAATTGTCTGTTTTAATTCCTTAGTGTCCTGAAGATTCGGTTCTCTCGTTGTCCCCTGTTCATTCGGCGTTGCCGCCTTCTCTGTCTCCTTGGCATTCTGAGCCTCGGTCTCTTCCATCTTATCCTGATAAGACGTAATACTGTCACTTAATTTCTCGGCATCCTTCTTTAACGAAGCAACCTCTTTCTCTAACTTCTTCACTTTTTTCTGTGCACTTCCGGCTTTTTCTGCCGCTTCATCCGCTGCCTCATAGTTGGAATCGCCTGCCGCTTTCTCACTTTGTGCCTGAATCTTAACCTTGGTCAAATTGTCTCCCAGATCAGATGAATCATATGTAAGGAGCACATCTCCCTTTTGCACCGTCTGACCAACTTCTACACATACATCTTCTACCTTCGCGGTTACCGGCGAAATATAAGCATCCTTTCCGATTCCAACAACCGTTCCGGACGTTGTAAGTTCCTGCTCGACATCTTCCCGATCCACCGTAAATAAATTGTCATCTGTCTTAGAATCAATATCTCCCATCACTTCTTTCATCTGCTTAAGAGAATCCACAAAAGTCTTCACCGTAAGGCCACCGATCACCAATGCCGCCACAACGATTACTGCAATCGCACCCTTACTGATCTTTTTCTTCTTCCGTTCCGGTTTCTTTCCTGCAGCTTCCGTTTTGCTTTCCGGGTTCTCTTCCGATGTAACCTCCGGCATCGCTACTTCAACCAGATCTGTTTCTGTTATCTCATTCTTATTATCCATCCTGTTCTCCTCCTCTATCTTGTCCTGTCCACATCGGACTCGATCTTACCATCCATAATACGAACCACTCTCTTCGCATTCTCAGCAATTCCATCATCATGTGTGATCAGTACGATCGTATTCCCTTGCTCATTCAATCCATCTAATATATTCATGATATCCTGCGTCGACTTTGAATCCAGATTACCGGTTGGCTCATCTGCCAGAATCAAAGGCGGTGCCGCTGCAATGGCTCTTGCAATTGCAACTCGCTGCTGCTGTCCACCCGACATCTCTGACGGTTTATGTTTCATACGTTCCTTCAATCCCACCTTTTCCAACGCTTCCTCTGCCAATCTCCTTCTTGTACTCTTATCCACCTTGCGATAGATAAGTGGCAGTTCTACATTTTCAACCGCAGTCAGATTCGGTATCAGATTGAAACCCTGAAAGATAAATCCAATCTCATTATTCCTGACTTCCGATAATTCATTATCCGAAAGACTTGAGACATCTCTTCCATTCAATATGTATGTTCCGCTCGTTGGAACATCTAAGCAGCCTAACATATTCATCAGTGTTGATTTGCCGGAACCGGAATGTCCAATGATTGCCACAAATTCCCCTGTATGAACCGACAAACTGACACCATCTAATGCCCGGACTTCATTTTCTCCCGGATTGTATATCTTATACATATCCTTCACATCAATTAATGCGTCCATCTCTTTCCCTTTCTGCTAATATTCTTTTATAAGAATATATCCTTTTGCCTTATTGTATTATCGTAATAATACAGCAGTACATGAAAAAAATCAACACTTTTTTGCAAAAATGCTGACTTTTTCATACAAATGTACTATTTTACAACCTCATAGTTATCCCATGAGAAATCCTCACCACAGATTGGTACAAACCAAAAACAGACACTATGGAGTGCATTCATTTTCCATAGTGCCTTTGCATTTTTATTTTTCAATTTTCCATTTTTTTGCATATTCTTCCAATACTTTGTAATCCAAGCATCTTTGAGAAACTCTAGAATCCGGAAAAGCATACTTTTTCTCGTATAAATCTTTCGCTGCGTCAGATAAATTCATGGTATTAATCATTTTCATTTCAGAATCTAATAAGTCAATGTACTTGCTTTTCTCTTCTTCTGACTTAAAAGTTCTATATGTACCAATATCCTTCTTAACAAAAGGAGTTACCTCATTCTTTGGAATTGGAAACATATAATTCAGATTTACAACCGCTATCAATCTCGACAATACCTGCGGATCATATATTTTAAAGAAATCGGGTTGCTTTTTCATTTTTTGATGTCTAGGTTGTGCATGAGACACCTGTGTAATATAGTAAAAATCCTCTGTTTCAAATAAAATGCCAAAAAACGGCTTATACTTATCCGATCCATAATCAGTACGCGGAATACGTCCCTCAAAGGCTCTCAAATAATCCAGGTACTTTTCATTAACATTTATCCATTTCATGTAATATCTCCTAAACAATAAAAGGAACAAGCAGAACCTGTTCCTTTTATTAATACGATTTTGATAGGCTTCGTAACCTCTATTAATACGATTTTGATAGGCTTCGTAACCTCTATTAATACGATTTTGTTGGGCTTCGTAACCCCAATAGAAAGCATTCACTTTCTTATGTACATTATATCCAGTCCAACGAAAAATACAAGATTGACTTTTATATTGTTATATGCTAAAATATTTGTTTTGACATAAACCACATCGCATTTTCTATATAATTATATTACCACTTTCTGATAAAAATTCCAAAAAGCACTATGGAATGTGCACGGGAGTTTGGCACTTCTTTTTCCACCATTTTAATATAAATCTTTGATTTAAGCCATTTGTGTGATAGCCTCTTTCTCAAGCTACAATATAATTATAACTACACCCTCGGCACCGGCTTCATATGCGGCAAGTACTTTTCCTGCCGGATCTGACATGCCTCTTCATACACCCGCAGCAACTTCTTCCCAATCTTACCAATATCCCGCTGCCTTGCCACTTCATATCCGTTATCTGTAAGCGATGGCAGTTCTTTTTCTAATATTCCTCTTGCCAGTTTTTCAAAATCAAAATTGTTCTCCGCCATATATGCAGATATCCCACGGTCGATCCATCCATCATATACCGGAATGTCACGCAATAATACCGGAATCTTCATGGCAAGCGCCTCTAATACCACAATTCCTTCTGTCTCCTCATAAGACGGGAACAGGAACAAGTCACATGCAGCATATGCCTGTCTCAACTCCTCTTTTCCTACATATCCCGCGAACCGCAGATTGGGAAGCTTTGTTTCCACTGCCTTGCGAACCTTTTCGGGTACAGTACGCAGATCGGACTGTCCAAACCAGATAAACTGATACTCCGGCATTTGTTTTGCCAGTTCCACAAAATCCAAGATACCTTTTCGTTCAATCCATAAACCAACTGACATGATCACCTTATCTGTGTCTTTGTAACCATATTTTTTACGAAACTTATTGCGATCCATTGACAACCGCTGATAATACGAAGTATCAATTCCATTCGATATTACATGAACCGGTTTCTGTATCCCATAAGACAATAATAATTTGCGGGAATAATTACTTGGTGTGATCACATTGTCCCCCAACTGATAACAAAATGTGATCCATTTTCCAAACAGACCTGCAAACCGGTTCGAGCCAACATACGAATTGGCAAAATCCTCTCTGGTAGAATGTGCATGAAACACAACCGCTTTTCCATGTCGTTTTGCCCAAAGTGCCATGGAAACCGAACCCGGAAATATTGTATTGATATGTATCACATCCGCATCTTCTTTTCGATCTACCACCTGGACGCCTTCTCTTTCCAACGCCTTCTTCTGGTGATACATCGCTCTTCCTACACCACTCTTCTCTATCATCTTCTGAAACTGTGAATAAATATATACGTTCATATTGTGTTTCTCCTTTGAATAATTATGAATTGCCAACGTTCAGCCCATATAGCCACCATCCGGGAATAGCAGTATCATACCGCCAGATGCGCCATTGCCATTCGGAGCACCTGATGAAGTCCCGTGCTGTACATAAGGATCGCTGCCGGTTTTCCAAGCAAAATGATCGTTGTAAAGCGAGTCAGACGCATCCGGCTTACTCCGGCAAGATAACACAGGAAATCATCCGGAGCCACCGGAAGGAAGATCAATAACGCAAACATTTTCTCAAACTGATTTTCCTTTTCCAAAAAATGCTGATATTTGTTATAGAACTTTGAACCGGTCATATTCTGTACAAACATCATTCCGTACTTTCTTGCCAATAAAAATGCACAAACCGAACCGATACAGATTCCGATATAGTTGAATACGAAACCCCAAAGCGCTCCGAAGAACACAACTCCAAACACACATCCAATGGCACCGGGCATGATCGGAATGACAACCTGTACTGCCTGTACGATCACAAACAGAAGAGGTGCCAATATTCCGCTTTTTTCTAACAATGCCTGTAATTTCTCTGTATCTGTAAACAGCCCTGCTCTCCATGCCCATATAACACCAACTGCAAACAATATCCATCCCGTAATTTCAAACCATTTCTTATGCTTTACGATCCACTCCATATGCCATACCTCCTAATTTGATGTTTCTTATCACATAAAATGCACACCTTTTGATCGTGTTCAAATATATCTCTTTTTCCTTTCACACTTACTATAACGAAAGAATTGTGAAAAAATCTTCATTTTTTCCCATATTTAAGAAACTCTTTAGAAAGCTTCATATCGTCTTAATAATAAACTTTCCTATATAACAAAAAACTCCTATCTGCCTGCCATGGATATTATAATAATCCACTGCACACAAATAGGAGTTTTCCTGTCTGTCTATCAATAAGTAATTCGAAAATAATCTTGAACTTATCGGCAAAAAAATCAATATTTCATGATTACTTTTTTTCGTTTTTGCCGATACTGGAAAATATTGTAAATGCATTCTGCGCAATTCTGCTTATTTCACCATATCCTCTAATTGTTCCTGCGTCACACCCTGCTCGGTATAGATAGAATACGCATAGGTTCCATCCGTCCAGGTTGCCAGATAAATGACATCCCCCTCTCCGCATACTGTAACATTTTGCGTTCCAACTGTGATCACTTTCGTATCAGAATACGTTTCATAGATTCCAGACACATCCTCCGTACCGTTTCCTTTGCGGTAACAGATTGTCTGGTCTTTTCCAATATAATTGATCTCTGCTATATCCTCGCCATATGCCAGATATTCCGTCTTCTCTACATCATATGGAATATTGCCTAACTCTTGAACTGAAAATCCAATTGCATCGGATAACGCCTGTACATCCTTCTTCTCTTCTATCGCAAATACACCCTGTACAAATTCTGTAGTTGCAGGCTGCGGATCGGTACCTCGCCCATCTATATCATATAATGTTAATAACCTTGGAATTCCCATCGCACCAATTAACACAAGTACCAGACAAGCCGCCATCGCAATATATCTGCTATACATCTTCTTCCATGTATTCTGATTCTCCTTCTGTTCTTTCGCAACATTTTGAAGGATTCGTGCTTTCATCTCCGGTGTTACCGTAAGACGTTCCATTACTTCATTATATTTACTCAAAATCATACGCCTCCTTCAATATCTCTTTTAACCGTTTTCTTGCCCTTCTAAGATCAGAGCGTACGGTTGCTTCTTTTCTTTGCAGCAAGATGGCAATCTCCTTCGTGCTATACCACTCTTCATAATAAAGATGAACCACTTCCCGATACGGCTCCGGCAATTCTTTCACCGCATCCCATACAAAGGCAAGATCCTCCTGCTCCTTGGCAACTAATTCCTCCTGTAATTCATCCGTCATGCGTAATCGATTATAAGAAATCTTATTCTTGCTAAGATTGGCTGCTACCCGCAATAGCCACGCTTTCTCATGATTTGTATTTTCAAAAAGCGGTTTCACTCTTAAATATTGAAGCAAGGTGTCTTGCAAGATCTCCTCTGCATCACTTTTATTATGAAGATACGAATATGCGAGCCGGAGAATGGAATTGCCATAAGCATCTAACAGATATTCTGCCCGCTCGTCTTTTCCATGAAAAGATATAACCTTATCCTTCTCCATTTTACCCGCTACTGTATCCTCTTTCCATTCAGCTACCTTCTGCTGTACGGCTTTCCATATCCGGCTGCCGGACAGCATCCAGCAGATGCCATCCTTCCATTCCAGATATATCTTCTGAAGAAAATGCAAGCAAGACACATTGCATATACTATGTTCTATTTTTCCTGTTGCACACAATACCTGTTGCATCTTGTTTTCCTCCTGCTACTTCACCTGTTCAATCCACTCGGTCATTGTCTCTTCACTTACCGCAACACCCGCAATCACTGCATAACTATATTCACCCTCCTGCTAGATAGCTACGCAGATCATCCCGTCATTTCCCTTCATAGTAACAGAAGTATCGCCAACTGTCACTTTCTTTTGTTCTGAATACTCATTATAATCACCACTGATGTCCCCACTCTCTTTCGCCTTACGAATTGTGACATCCTTGTTTGTGAAATCTTCCTGCGACCAATCCTTCTGATTCAATTCTTCCTCACTTCGTACCGCATCCTCTTCATTCGTATAATCAACCTGAATCATGTCATTCTCGATTGCGCTGATTACCCTCCTCTGATAACCACTTAACATATCCGGTACTTCCATTGTAAATCCTGCTATTTTTGCTGCATCTTCAAGGAACTCACATTCAATAAACGGATTCGGAATCTGTGTCTGATCATCTGTCACAGGCTTCTTTTCTATATCCGTTGTCGCATCCACCTGTTGTGTCGTGGTTGCCTTCGGTGCTTCTGCCACCTGTTTGCTCTGTGTTCCGCAGCCCACCATTGTGAATACCATTCCTGCACATACGATTGTCATTATCATTTTTCTCATAAGTCATCACTCCTAATCTGATTGTAGTAAGGTTTTTCATCCTTCTACCTTATATACAATTCGGAGCAGAAAAATGTTGCAAAAAAATACCCGGATTTTACTCCGGGTATTTTTTCTAATCACTCTCCCACATTTTTCTTTGTGTATAGCCATGCAGACAATCTCGCTGACAGCACATACAAGACAACCGACACCACCGGAACGGTCGCTTTTCCGTGCTTCATAATCCACGGATGCTGTTCTAAGAATTGATAAATATGTTCGGCATCCCAATGATCGAATACCGTAAGATCCCCAAATAACAGATAGACGATACCACCAAAGAACAGGAATACAATAAATGCAACCCGCATCTGGTTGCCCTTCTCTGTTCCGAATCGAAAACATACCGGAAGTTCAAGCGCAAGAACAACCAGACAGCAACCGCATACCGCCGGAAATGCAGAAAGCAATTCACCCGTCAACATCTGTACTCCCGGATCATTTCCGATTCCCCGAAGCATCCAGAAGGCTAACACAAAGCCAACCGTAACCAGTCCGAATATTGCCGCCAACACAATATACTTGCTATATACATAGCGGCTTGCCGTCGAAGGAAGACTTCTCATATATGCCTCTGCATTCTTGCCCTTATCCGTATCCAGTACCGCCTGCACCACATTTCCAAGCAGCACACCATACGCACAGACACTTCCAACTCCCAAAAAAAGAAGCACCAGAACACTCACATTATCTGACGGAAGTACAGTTTCCGGAACCAGATAGCCCACTACAATCGGCAGTATGCACACCAGTACCACGCATAACACCGTCCACCTTAATTTTCCGCATATCATATCTTTATAGCATAATCCGATCATTTTCCAAGCCCCCTTCTCTCTTCCAACCACACGGAAATCCCACACGATATTCCCACACAAACCACCATAATTCCTAATAGTATCCATGTATAATCCGCTGCATGTTCTCCCAAATAGATCAACGCTTCGGTAAGCTCTGCATCATCTAACTGACCACCTTTTATGATAATATACATTCCCACTGTCAGAAGAGGAAACAACATGATCAGATCCATCCTCTTTCCCCGGAACCAGTATAATAACGGAAAAATGATCATATTATAAATGACCAGCCCTGCAAATGCACAAAGACACCATCTCGCTATCTCAGAAAATGCAAACGCATCCGTTGTCATAGCTACCAGTCCCCCTGCTAACAGGGATACCCCAAGACAAAATACCGACAACAACATACTTCCCACATATCTGGCGCACACCAAAGTACGTTTCGATATTGGCATGGAATCTGCGACAACCGAGAATCCAGCCTGAATATCTGCCTTAAAACATTCCTGTATTGTCGTTAAAAATGTCATCGGTATCAACAGTATCATCCAGATTGTCATCCGATATGCAACAAAGAACATCGCTTCTCCGTTTGGTTCCGAGTCCATACCGGCAAGTTCTTTGGCAATATTTCCATACTTCGCACTTAAGAAAAATAACACGCCCAATACCGTAACGCCAATTGCCACCTCCAATAGAGTCAGGAGTTGCCGGCGTAACACACACATATCCTTTTGAATCAGTCCGACCATGTTCTACGCCCCCTTGTTCTCCTCTGCCATCTCTCTTGCACCTGTCATTCCTTTACCTTCCCTACTCACATAATAAAGCATAATATCTTCAAGGGAAGCCGGCTCGCATAGAAACTCCGGATATCTTCTCCGACATGCCGGAGCATCCTGTACTAAGATCTCAACTCCATACGCAGACCGTTTCACCCCAACCATATCCTCTGACCGTATCTTACTGATATCCTGTTTCTTGCCTTTCAGAATCGCATGCTTCTCTAATATCACATCCTTATTATCTGCCAACAGAATTCTTCCCTTATCAATAAATGCGATCTCATCCGCAATCCGCTCCAAATCCTCAATAATGTGAGAAGACAACAAAATGGTATGATCTTCCTCTTCCACGAACTCTTGAAAGATATCTAACATCTCATTCCGCACAACCGGATCTAATCCACTTGTCGGCTCATCCATGATCAGCAGCTTGGCTCCATGCGATAAAGCTACTGCGATCTGCAACTTCATCCGCATACCACGAGAAAAAGTTCCACACCGTTTCTTATATGGCAGACCAAAGCGATCTAAATACTTTGCAAATTCCATCTCACTCCAATTATGATATATAGACTTCATCATCCGGCTGATCTGCAATGGTGTCATAATCTCATGATATCCCATCTCATCAAACACAACTCCAATATCCTGCTTGATCTCCTGCTCATCCTTCTTATAATCTTTACCAAAGATCTGAATCCTGCCCGCATCAACCGGAATAACATTCAATATGGAATAAATAGTCGTTGTCTTTCCGGCACCATTTGCCCCAATGAATCCCATAATACCGCCCTGCGGAATGGATAGATCGAGGTTCTCAATCGCAAAACCATCATAGCGTTTGCACAGACCTTCTATCTCTATTACATTACTCATTCTCTTCTCCCTTTCCACTACTCACCATCATAGATTAGGCGTATCATCTCTAATAGCTCCTCTAAAGAAAGACCGGCCAGTGCCGCCTTCTTGCAGGTCTGCTCTGCTAAGTCCTGCACCTGACACAGCAATTCCTCCTGCATCAGCTCCTTACCGGTAGCCTTCACGAAGCTTCCTCTTCCGGTAAAGGATTCAATGAATCCATCCCGTTCCAAGTCCTCGTATGCCCGCTTTGTCGTAATAATACTGATCCGCAAATCCTTTGCCAACGTACGCATAGACGGAAGAGCATCCCCTTCCTGTAAGATTCCATTTAAGATCATTTCCTTAATCTGCGTCGTGATCTGCTCATAGATCGGGCTGTTACTGTTGTTGCTAATTATAATATCCATCTGTTTCCTCCCGGGATATAGGATGGCTGACCATCCTATCAAGTATGCATATTGTATATATACCATATATACAATACAGTGTCAATATCTCTTTTCGTTCCCTCTCGTAGAAATGTTGTTGCAACCCATTTTATTAAAGGCACCATATAAATAGAGATCACGAAAGAATCCTTTCATGATCTCCTATATGAATCTATTAAATACAAAATGCCGCGTAAAGCGGAACTACTTTCTTATTATCTTCAAACGCAAAATTCTTAGAAGATAACTTGATCGCATATGCCGGTTTGTACGTATTCATATATACATTCAAACTTTTCGCTCTTGTATTATCCGCTGACTTAACCTCAATCGGAATGATCTTCCCATCCCGTTGAATCACAAAATCAACTTCTGCTCCACGCTCCGACTCCCAATAATATGTGTGATATGCATTTGCTATTAACTGTGCATTCACATAATTCTCAGTCATGCCGCCTTTAAAATCATTTATCTCATCTACCATATACAAGATATCATCTGCCGCCAGATCTTTCTTCGCACACAACAAGCCCAGATCTGACACATAGATTTTGAAGGCATCTATATCCCTGTAATTTTCCAACGGCTTCTTGATCTGTTCCACTCTGTATATCTTAGAAACAACCCCTGACAAACACAACCACTCTATTGCATTCTCAAATTCCGAAGCACGTCCCCCTTTCTTGATCAACTTATACTGGAAACGGGTATTCTTCTTTGAAAGCTGTACTGTAATGTTATCATATGCCAATCTTGTCTTCTTAATCTCATTGGCATTATTGTACTTACTCATATCATTCAGATAACTTGCAAGAATCGTATCCTGTGTATGCCGAATCAATATATAATCCTTCGTCTGTACATATTGCATAACACATTCCGGCATTCCTCCGACAACAAGATACTGCCGATACAGTTGCATTGCATGATCGTGTAACGCAGAAGGCATTGGTTCATTCGTGAGAAAATGCTCCCGGATTCGTTCAACCAGCTTCTCCTCTCCCATCGCAATCAGGAATTCTTCCATATCCATTGGATACATTGTTTTCATATCTACCTTCCCCACCGGAAATGAAAACTGCGCCCGATTCACCGCTACTCCTAACAGACTTCCCGCTACAATAATATGATAGTCCGGCTCCTGTTCACAAAAATATTTCAAGGAGGTCAATGCCCGCTCGCACAATTGAACTTCATCTAACACGATCAATGTCTTTTCCCTGACAATCGTCTGCCCTGCAATATGTGACAGAATCGGAATCAAATAATTGGGACTGATATCCTCCTCAAATGTTTCACACAATTTGGGATTCGTCTCAAAGTTAAAATACGCAACATTATCATAATGTGTCCTTCCAAACTCCAAAATGGAATATGTCTTCCCCACCTGTCTTGCCCCTTGTATAATAAGCGGTTTTCGATACGGATTCTGTCTCCAATCTTCTAAAAATGTCATAACTTTCCTATACATATTGTCACCTCCCTGATCCATTTTCTTGTAGTATATAATATATTCATGTCAATTTCAACGTATTTTTATTCAAATATTACACTAAAATGCACGAACTTTTCTTTCAATTTTACATTATTCTGCACGTAACACTTCTATCCTATTCTTTCCGGACTCTGCCCATTTTCTATCCGGGGCAAAGAAAAAGAACCCGAACCGCTTCTGCGATTCCGGGCTCTATATAATCGTCCATTGTCCGAATTACCTTGGGGAATTATAAGTCTCGTCCATTGCTGGCAATCACCTTCTGATACCAGTCAAATGATTTTTTCTTCTTTCTGGCGTAGGTGCCGCTTCCGTCATCCATCTTATCTACATAGATAAATCCATAACGCTTGCGCATCTCGCCGGTTGTGAAGGATACCGGGTCAATACAGCCCCATACGGTATATCCCATCACATCAACACCATCTTCCTCGATAGCTTTCATCATTTCCCGGATATGATCTCCTAAGAACTGAATCCGGTTATCATCCGTAATCTCTCCATTCTCTAAGACATCCTCGTATCCGAATCCATTTTCTACGATAAATAATGGCAGCTCGTAACGATCTGAATACTGATTCAGGACATAACGAAGTCCCTTTGGATCGATCGTCCAGCCCCATGGTGTCATTTCCAGATATGGATTAGGTACAGCGTCCGCACTAGCTGCCAGATCATTGCCTAGCTTCTCGATATTGGCATCTGCACTCATTACACTGCTCAGATAATAGCTGAAACCGATATAGTCCACACAACCCTCTGCAATGATTCGCAGATCTTCGTCCGTTACATCCATCTCATATCCATTCTTCTCCCACTCTTTCATAATGTAAGCAGGATAATGCCCTCTTGCCTGAACATCCGTGAAGAACAGATTCTTGCGGTCTTCCTTCTGTGCTAACAACACATCATCCGGATTACAGCTATATGCATATACCGGTGTTGCCGCTACCATGCATCCAATCTGGAATTGAGGATTGATCGCATGACCTAACTTCACCACATTGGCACTTGCCACAAACTGATAATGTGCTGCCTGATATACCAGCTTCTGACGATCTTCTCCGTCCTCGAACACAATACCGGAGTTGGTAAATGCATAGATCGGATTGCTTAAGATCATCTGGTTATTGATCTCGTTAAATGTCATCCAGTATTTTACTTTATCACGATACCGTTCCATCACGGTAAGTGCAAATTTCGTAAAGAACTCAATCATCTTCCGGTTACGCCAGCCACCGTATTTCTTCACTAAGCCATACGGCATCTCAAAATGCGACAACGTAATGACCGGCTCAATCCCGTACTTCAACAGTTCGTCAAACAGATTATCATAGAACTGCAAGCCCTTCTCATTCGGCTCGGTCTCATCTCCCTGTGGGAAGATACGACTCCATGCGATGCTGGTACGGAAACATTTAAATCCCATCTCAGCAAAGAGCTTCACATCTTCTTTGTATAGCTCATAAAAATGAATTCCATCATGATTGGGATAGTACTTGCCATCAACAATTCCATCCGTAATCTCTCTTGCCTTCTCGCGGCTGCCGCCAGTCATCACATCAGCAATACTAAGTCCTTTTCCATCCTGGTCATATGCACCCTCTACCTGATGGGCGGCTACTGCGCCGCCCCATAAAAAATGATCTCTCATAACTGATCTCCTATGCCATAATCTTGTATAAGCTGTCACCTGTATTAACTGTCTTTGCATCTGTCTTTTCTAAGGATGCAAAATCATCAATGTTTGTCACAAGAATTGGAGTGATCAATGAGTATCCTGCACCTTCGATCACACTGCGGTCAAATGTAAGCAATGTCTCTCCTGCTTTCACTTCCTGTCCTTCTTCTACCTTAACATCAAATCCTTTGCCCTCTAGCATAACCGTATTCAAACCTACATGAATCAATATCTCTGCACCATTTGCAAGGGTCATTCCAACCGCATGTTTTGATGGAAGTAATGCACTGATCACACCATCAGCAGGTGCCACAATCTTGTTATCACTTGGATTGATTGCAAGACCATCTCCGGTTACTCCGCTTGAGAATACCTCGTCTGGAACATCCTTTAATGCTACTACCTCACCAGCTACTGGTGCACATACTACTGCATCTGTCTTCTCAACGGCTGGTGCCTGTTCGATCTGCTCTGCTTCTTCATGTTCCGGAACAAAGTCTTTCATATCCTCCGGACGGATACCCCAGAAGTAAGTAAGCAATGCACCTGCAACAAGCGCAACCGAAATACCGATCAGATAACCAACAAATGGAGAATATGTCTGCATGATCATAGCAAAAATGTTGTGGAACACATACTCATCCATCGTAACACCAAGTGCACCATTGATTGCTCCACCAAGTCCGCTAGCGATTGCAACAACTGCCATTAATCTCTTATACTCCATAACAATACCGTAAAGGATTGGCTCTGTAACACCAGCCATAATACCAGTGATAACAGTAGGTCCTGCTACGGAACGAATCTTAGAACCCTTCTTACCCTTAAGATAAGCACCGATTGCAATACCGATCTGTGCAAATACCGCACATACACAAACACCCTCGATCATATCTCCACCATACTGGTCTAAGTTCTGTAAGGTAATTGGAGTGAATCCCCAATGCAGACCAAAGATTGTAAGGAATGGATAAGCTGCTGCAAGAAGTAAACCTGCAATAATCTTGTTAAAGCTGAATAATTTTACAACAATATCAGCTACCACGTTACCAACTGTTGTACCAAACGGACCGAATACGATCGCTGTAAATGGTACCATAACCATCAGACAGATCATTGGAACTAAGAACAACTGTAATTCTTTCTTAATGATCTTCTTAAGACCCTTCTCTAAGAAGCTATATATGATAACTGCGATAAAGATTGGGAATACCGTTGATGCATAATCAATCGGTGTAACCGGAATTCCTAAGAAATTCACGCCGCCCTCTGCGGATAACAAGCCGGTAAAGTTCGGCTCTAACAAAGCTGCACCAATCGCACCACCAACATATGCATTTGCACCAAACTGCTTTGCAAGTGTTGTTCCTAAGAAGATTGGAAGGAAATAGAATACAGCATTTCCTGCTGCGGATAAAATCAAATAAGTTGGATCTTCATAACCTAATACATGTAACTCGATCAATACGGTAAGTAATGCCTTTACCATACCTGCACCGGCAAGTAATGGAATCAATGGAGAAAATGCACCGGAGATAACCTTCATCAGACGGTCGATCGCACTCTTCTTCTCGCCGCTGTCTTCGTTGCTCTCCTTCTTTGTTCCAATATTAGCTACAGATAAAATTGCGTTATAGTAGTTGTTGACATCCGGTCCGATTACAACCTGATACTGACCTCCACTTACGATTACCTTCATAACATATGGCAATTTCTCTAAGGCTGCCTTATCTGCCTTTGCGTCACTCTTTAACTCGAAACGCAGTCTTGTTGCACAATGCACAAGATTGTTAATGTTCTTCTCGCCGCCGACTAACTCTACGATCGTCTTTGCTTCATTTTCAAATTTCATACTTGTTCTCCTTTCATAAAAACGGTAACTGCTCAGAGCCAACCTCCAAAATGCTACGCATTTGTGCAAAAATCCGCTTGGCTCTGAACAGATACAAAAAATGACCCGAAACAGACACAGCGTATGCACATATTCGCTGTATCGTCCGAGTCATGCCTAGTCGTACTAGTAACACCTTTATGCTTTTTTGCCTATACGGTTTAAATGTAATGTCAGATATAAGATCTCGCCTCTGCTGATATCCCAGTTATAGGTCTTCTTCAGGAAGTCTGCGATCTTCAGGGAACACTTATAGTCTTCCGGACAGCTTACGATCACAGCTTCTGCGATCGTCTCATCAATATCTAACACTTCGCCTTTCATCTGGCGCTGCACGAAATACCGGATGTGAGAGATAAATCTGCGGACATCAAAATCATCTTCGTCAAATTCTCTCTTATAGTATATCTTGCAGATATTCAAGATGTTCTGGATGATCTTTGTGCCAAGAATCGTATTCTGCATTCCCTCTGAGTTCAGGTTCGCATTGATGAAATGCAATGCAATAAATGCCGCCTCCTGCTCCGGAATCTCCGTATTCAGATCCCGTTGCAGATCTTTTACCACCGTCATCGCATATCGATACTCCTTGGGGTAGATCAGCTTGATATCCCACTCTAACGGTGAAGCAAAATACACGCCTTCTTTCACACGTTCTAACATCATTCCCAGGTGATCTGATAAAGTTAATAGAATACTGTCATTACAATGGTACCCTAACTGTTGCTCGCCCCGCTTGATAATATCGCTGGCCAATTCAAGATTATCTAACGAGATCCGTTCCAACAGACGGTCAAAGTCTTTGTGACCTTTCTCACCATCGAGAACAAAGAACTTCTCTACACGGCTCTGGTTGACAGAACCGCCGGGTTTCAAACCAAATGCAACTCCACTTCCCATCACGACTGCTTCCTGCTTGTTGTCGTCATAGACTAATGCCACATTATTGTTCAGTGCCTTAATCAGCTCCATTGCTTCTGTCCTCCTCTCCTTCGCCCGATTCCTTTGCACATCCTCTCACCACTGGTTCAAAGATATACAAAAAGGCATAACCAAAAAACGTATCTTTCTACGAATATGGTCATGCCTGCTTTATCAGTAACACTCTAGATATGATTATAGGGGAATTGCGACAAAATGTCAATCACTATTTTTACAACGGTCTTATATAATGCAATGCATCAAACGGAAATACGATCGCAACACTATACATATCCTGCTCATGTTTCACTCTCATAATTCCGTTATATGCTCTGACTGACTTTTTCACATTATCCAGACCATAGCCATGAATAAAATCCATCTCGTCTAAGTTCTGTACCACCTTATCATCCGGCTCCGGTACATAGGTATTCGCGATGTATATCGCAAATGCATTATTTTCCACCTGTTGTATCTTAAGCACAATCTTAGGATTAAGCTGCCCCTGGCATGCATTCAACGCATTATCCAACAGGTTTCCTAATATGATTGCCAAATGATAATCACTAACCGGAACTCGTTGTGCTTCCACCTTCAGGCTCGTAGTCAATTGAATTCCCTTAGATCTGGTCTGTAACATAAAATTGCTCACAAGTGCATCAATTGCCAGACATCCTGTATTCACTGTTGCATATCTTGATTCCAGATCTGCCATTGCTTCCTGTGTATATGCCGTGATAACATCATATTCTTTCCTTTTCACACATTCATTAATACAGTTAAAATGTTTCTTCGTATCGTGCACAAAACTCCGGATCTCCCGATAAGCTTCCCCCAATTGATCATAACGTTGTCTCTGTCGTATAAGCTGATCATCTAACATTTGATTCTTTTGTTCCAGTTCTTCTGCTTTTAACACATTCCCAAGCAACACATAATTCACCACATTGATTACAAAAAGAAAAAGTAATAACACTATATAAAATTGAGGATTGCTAACGATCATCTCAGAACAGGGTGGCATAAGAAACAAAGCACACGACAATAAGGGAATTATTGTCAACAGTAAAGAATACATCTTAGAATGTACTCCTTCCTTTCTCTTCCATACTGCTCGAAATAGCAAAATCGCTACTAATACAATTAATCCTTTCACATAGCTTATTGCAATAAATGACCATGCAGGCAGATGATCCATCTGATCCTCTACTCCGGTAATATGACTTACCAGATAATACGCACCATCTTCAAAAACATAATTAATTATCATAATACTTACTACTGCAAAAACTCTCTCTTGCAGTTTCAGCCTATAAAAATATGTCAATATAAAATATGTCGCTATTGCCAGCAGACTCCGTAAGTAAAGTGCCCTCTGTGAAGTATCACCCATCATAAATTGTGTCATTCCTTCATAAAAAAACTGTGTAACAATACACACCACTATGACCCATACGGATCTTACGTCCCGCCGATGCTTATCATACAATGTCTGATAATATATATACATTGCTACTGCATCCAACACCCCAGTTATATAATCTAATATTGTCAACATACATCCATTCTCCTAATTCATCACAACCATTGTTTTCTCAAGGAATAGATCCTGTACCATCTTCACTCTTCTTCTACTGACCGGAATTGTCGTCCCATCCACTAGCCGCAACTTCAACCTTTCTACTGCCACAACATACTTCAGATTCACCAGATATCCTCTACACGGAGAGATAAATGCATACTGTTGAAGGCCTTCTTCCCATTGTTGAATCGTTCCTTCTCCAACAATTGTTCGATCGGATAATACATATTCCAGAACCGGTTTCTTATCTTTCACCGTCTTCATGTATACAATATCACGAATCCTGATCAACTGTTTTTCTCCACCTGTCCCAACGATCACTTTCGTGACATGTGAATGTTCATACCGATGTATAATATCCTGAAACAATTTCTCTACAAACGTATACTGTACCGGTTTGACCAGGAACTGAAATGGTTGCACTGCAAAACTTTCCTGCATATATTTCGGATAGGATGTCACAAACACAATAAAGATATCATCTAACACATCCTCTCTCAACCGCCGTGCGACCTCCAAACCATCTATTTCCGGCATCTCCACATCCAGGAGTACAACATGATATGGATTCACCCGATTCATTGCCAACAATTCGTTGCCATTCGTAAAAGATTCTACTTCCAGTTCGACATCCTGATGCATCTGATATTGTTCCATACACTGTTGCAGAATTTCAATCACAGACTTTTCATCATCGCAGATTCCAACCCGTAGTTTCATAGCACCCTCCTATTCTTTGCAATTCCCGCCACCAATCCTATTAACTCGATTATAACACAGATACTGATTGCCGCATAATACAGATTCTTCTCACCAAACCCTGTGCAATCCAATTTCCACACATCTTTCTACACTTCCTCTCCATTTCTCTACATTGTGTAGTATAGCACATATTATGACCGTTCTCTGGTTTTCGGGGCAAGTGGTCGATATTCGGGGGCGAACGGTCAAAAAGTAACATATGAAACATACAACATGACCACTCGCCCCCGAATATCGACCACTTGCCCCAAAAACCGTTTACAACAAATCTTTTATGCTATAATCCTCGCATAGATTAGCAAATGCTATCTGACAATTTTATGAAAGGAGATTCTACATATGAAGAAAAGATTACAACAACTTATTTGTAAATACGGTGTACAACTTTGCGCTGTAGCAATGGCTATATCACCTCTCATTTCTCACGGATGCAAAGGAAGATACTATCAGCCAAAAGAGCCAGATGGTTTTGCAGAATTTGCACATAACTGCAAGAAGCATTAGACCTGTTACTATAAGACGGTCATTCTAAAGAAGGGAGGAAAACAGGATGGAAGATAGTCCACCAATTAAATAAGGCTTTCTGTATTCTTAACGAAATAAGATTGCAGAAAGCCCAAAACAAAATAATCATTTATATTATACAATAATAACAAACAAAAAACCAGTATAAATATTACTGACAATTTTCTAAAAGGAGGATTTTTTATGAAAATAAAGAAAAAAATCACAGGTCTATCATTAGCCATAGCAATTGTTGCAGCAACCGCTACAACATCTTTTGCCGCAAGCGGATCCGGTTCGTTTGGAACACTATCCAATGCTCATTCCAGCTCATCCACTTCATTTACCGCAACAGGCAAAAAAAATTTAGCTGCAAAATTAAGTGGTACTCCAGGAGGTGCAACACTATATGTGACATCTTCCTCCAATCCTCTTGCACACACTATAATTATAACTGGGCTAAATGACTCTCCTTCTTCTGCTAAATATTCATCTACTCCAAAAAAAGGAAGCACAGTCCGTGTAACGGCTAAATTAGGCGGTGCTACAAGCAAAACCCATGTAAGTGCAAGTGCATATGAATATTAATATGAAAATATATTTAAATAACAATCAGAAAAAACAATATTGTTTATATATAATCTCTTTGTTATTTCTTTTGGTATCGGGCTGTGTCCCGGTACCAGAAGAAGTCCGTAGCGAAACCGGATTATATGAAAACATAATGGTCGAAAAATCGGATACTACTAAGTTTGATTATGTATCCCTTGATCAACTACGAACGGAAACAACGGATTGGGCAGGAAAAACTTATAACCAAATCCAGTTACCTAAACAAATACAACTTCCAAATTCTAACATGCCTATATTGGACATGGGGCACTTTGTTAATAATTATTCACAATGTGATGCATTACAGGGACAATTTTTACCAGATTATTCATCCATTGCAGATAATTGCAAAGAGTCGGAAAAACGAATAAACGAAAAACCTTTTGAAGGATGGGATAACTACAATTACATAGATTATTCAATATGGGATACACAGCCTTGCAATAAAGAAAAAGATATGTATACTCGATCGCTTGTATTAGATAATAAAGGATATTTTTTCTATTGCAATGGATGGGAAAATTATTCACAGTACGGAGATTCCCTTAAAAGAGAAATCGCAATCCACATAGGCGAAGACGAAATCCCCATGCAACCCTATTCCTTAAGTGGTCAAGAAGAATCCATTGCTGATGCTATTTCATACACAGAACATACTGTAAACCAATGGATGAAAACAACTTACGGACAAAAAGTATATGACTATCATGTAAGCTGGTTTTATGTTCTGTCTGACGGTAATAACTGCTATTATTCCATGGTGTTAAATCGAACATATAAAGGATTACCCTTTGATGATGCCCCTTGCTATGAAATTGAAACGGAAGATTTATATAATGAACAAAATTATCTATATGGAAGTTACCCAATGGTGGTAGAAATGTACAAACCAAATACAATTGGATTTATCCGTGAAGAATATTCTATTATACCAACGGAACAAAAACCAACTGAATCTTATTTGTCCTTATCTTCCGCCATTAAGCTTGCATCCTCAAAATTAGCAAATAAAAATATCTTCTCCTTTGATAATGTATCATTATGTTACACCTTACGTCAGGAGAACCTTACTGATATCGAAACAGGAAAACACAAGTATCCATATATGGTAACACTAAATGATTGGGCTGATACAACCGTTACCGCACGACCAACCTGGGTGTTCTACATTGAAAGAGATCGCTATCCCAAACTCAATCCCTCATCCCGGACTAACGGTCGCAATCTGGTTGTGTTAATAGATGCCATTGATGGAACATTCCAATACTATACCGGCGATTGGGGAGGCTGACAATGAACAAAACAAATATAAATAAGAAATGGTGGAATGGATGTGGACGATATATAAGTGGTTGGGGATTTATCTGTATGATCCTTTTAATGTTGATACTGCTTACCATGAAAAATTCCTTTATGGAAACTGAACCGGAAAGAACACTTTTATATGAAATTTTTGAGGTTGGAAAAGAACACTGGATTAATACTGGATTAATTGCAACCTCCGTCTTTCAACTCACGGATATCAGCAACCTAAGCGAATGGTTAATAATCTTCTTTCCCTTTATCGCTTCATATACATTTGTTACAATTTTTTGTGATGATTTTTTCAATCCGGTTTTGTACGATGTACTGCTATTCGAATGGGAAGTCAAAAATATATACATAAAATATTTCGCTACGGGATTTTAAGTATTCTGATGACCGGACTTACCGCATTGATTCTATTTACTATCTTCTGTGCAGTAACTTGCGTTCCTCTACATAATCTGCCACATGAAGAAGCCGCTATGTTATATAAAGTAATCTGGCAAAAAAACTATACAAATACCGTAGATCCTGTCATCTGGCATTACCTGTATCCGATTATTCACAACGATATGGTAATCCTTTTTGTTATGCTATTAGAAGGATTAGTATCATTCTTACTTGCAGCTGGCACCAAAAACAAATACTTTTCATTATGTGTACCATGTATGGTCTTGTACATCCTTGTCAAAACATCAAATTCGTTAACTGAACAAGGCTTTGGATGGGCAGAATATCTATCTCCAACGATATGGCTTACACATGTGCCATCCATGATCACACTCATCAGCTTGTCAGTATTTATAATCGCAATAGCAGAAGATATATTTGTACAACTATTAGAACGGGGGTAGACTGTCTTGCGTATTAAGAAAACTCGAAAACATAAAATATGGAATATTATACGTCTTAACTGGGTTGAGTTTGTAAGAAGTCCTAAGATATATTTGATTATATTCTCATACATATGTATCACAGAGCGTATCCTGCTCCCAATGCTTCACTTATCTAATACAATTGGTGAATCCTTGAATATTGTGGAACCATTTATTGCCTTTTGCAATTCAAAATGGGAGGCTCTTCTAATTCCGCTAACATTTTTAGTGATATTTTGCGATTATCCAAAATCAAATTCTCATTATACTTTTACGATTATAAGATGTGGGCGCACTAATTGGATTTGGGGAAATTGCCTGTTTGCTATTTTGATATCTGCCGCATATATAAGTAGCATTTTCGTCATGTCGCTTATAATATGTCAGAAACAAAGTTTCATATTTAATGGTTGGAGTCTCTATACAAGAAAAATGAAATATTACTACAACACACAACTTATGTCTGTCGGTGAAGACAAGGTGCTGGATGCTGGATTATATACACATTATCGACCATATGAAGCATTTGGATATACTATATTACTAAATGTATTATTAGGACTTACCATATCCAGCATCTTTTTATTAAGTAATGTATTACAAAAACACAATCTCGGTATGGTATTGAATATTGCCTTACTTGTTGGCGGTTGGATTACAAATCAATCTTTAAGCAACATAATGTGGATCTTTCCATATGCAAACAGCAAATTGGGTTGGCATTACAAATATATTTTACAAGAAACACTTCTTACAGATGGTTACTCAATTGCATATTTTGCACTGCTGATACTTTTCTTATATGGATTTTTATTCTGGAAGGTTCGCAAAGTACCAATCTATGTATCTGATAATCTATAGGAGGAAAATAATATGGAAGAAGTATATGCCGTAGAATTACATGAAGTAGGACTGACAATAGAAAAACAAGAGTTACTAAAAAATATATCCGTGAACTTTAACTATGGTAAAATTTATGGAATTATCGGAAGAAACGGTTCCGGCAAAACATTATTATTTAAATGTATTTCCGGATTTATTATTCCAACACATGGAAAAATTGACGTAATTGGAGAACAAATTGGAAAAGATACTGATTTTTCCGGACATATGGGTGTTATTATCGAGACACCTGGTTTCATTCCTCATTATTCAGCCTATCAAAATCTAAAAATTCTCGCCAACATATCCGGCGGAGCTACAAAGGAACGAATCGTAGAATGTATTCATCTGGTAGGTCTAGACGAAAAAGACCATAAACCAGTAAAAAAATATTCTCTCGGAATGCGACAAAGATTAGGGTTAGCTCAAGCAATTTTAGAAGATCCGCAGGTATTGGTATTAGATGAACCTATGAATGGACTTGATAAGCAAGGTGTAGAAGATATTCGTAATCTTCTACTCGAACTTAAGCGACAGGATAAAACTATCTTAATTGCATCACATAATGCCGAGGATATTCAAGTTCTCTGTGATGAGGTTTACGAAATGGAAGCCGGCATTCTTACAAAAGTAAAGTGACAGGGAGGCCTTTTATGAAAAAGTATTACATTGAAATCGGAATATGTTTTTTACTCATCTTCTTACTGATAGGTTGCAACAAAAAGGAACAATATGACGATCACACAATTGTACTTGGCGTCCTCTCAGGTGGTGGTCAATCTATAGAGGAAGCTGTTGCCACCTATAACCATTCCCAAAACAACTATCAAGTTGTAATAAAAAATTATGGAGATAAAGATGATGCCCTTGACAAAATGATTATGGATATCATGACTAATTCTACACCCGACATTATTTTTTTGAACACATTACCATTAGAGCAATATGTAGAGAAAGGTCTACTGGAGGAACTTACACCATACTTTGAAAAAGATCCCGAATGTTCTGTAAATGATCTTATACCAAATGTATACGAAACCATGAAGGTAAACAATGATTTATATTTCACTTCACCGGGTTTTGCGGTATTTACAATCGGTGCTGGAAAAAACCTAACAAAAAATGCAACCGGATATACCATACCAGAATTCAAAGAACTATTAGATTCACAACAAAATAAAGATATTCAACCATTTTATAGCCAATACAAGGGACACTTGCTCACAACCCTATGCTGCTATAACCTCGGTGACTATGTAGATTGGAATACCGGAAGCTGTTCCTTTGATGGGGAACAATTCCGAACCATTTTACAAATTTGCAATGAATGGGGAGAAACAAATTTAACCGACTATGAAACAGAAGAGCCAGAACTGGTATCCTCCGGAAAAGAATTATTTGTATTGACAGAGGTAGACTTGCAAAATATGGAATATAATCGTGAAATGTTTCGGGATGAAATCAACTACATCGGATATCCTTGCGACGACCGCGACGGTACTTATATGAAGTTCAACACTATGCTTGGTATGAATGCAAAGTCAAAGAAAAAAGAAGGTGCTTGGTCATTCATGCGGATGTTTATGACTAAAGATTTTCAACAAAACAATATATTCTGTGATTGGCCAAGCCGAACAGACTGTTACGAAGAAAAAATTGCAGAATCTATAGCTGATACACCAGAATATAAACAGGACGTCGACGAATTAAAAAAAATCATATCACGCACACATAAACGCGATCGATCCGAAGACACTTTAATGAATGACATCATCTGGGATGAAGCCGAAAAATATTTTCAAGGTAAGAAAAACCTAGACGAAACCGTACAAATTATTCAGAAACGTTGTGAAACCTATATAAATGAACATCGATAATACTCCATTACATCACAATGCCCGGAATAAACCACACGATTTATTCCGGGCATTACCAATATCAACCGAATCAATATGATTCCACTTTTCGTTTTTTAATCTATTGATTATCCCTCAATATCTTCTCAATCATATCCGGATCAAACACTCCATTTCGGATCATTGCAATCTCATACGCATACGGCGGATAAGACTTCTTTGCATTCTCCGGATCTTTCACATATGGTGTCTCTAAGATCTTTGGAATTGCGGCAAAATTCTCATCCTTTACCACCTGCATCAAAGCATCAAAGCCAATGTGACCAAAGCCAAAATTCTCATGTCGATCCTTGCCTGCTCCCGGTTCATTCTTACTATCATTGATATGGAATACGGCAATCTGATCTTTGCCGATAATCCGGTCAAACTGCTCCATCACACCAGCGTAATCATGAATGATATCATATCCGGCATCACTCGTATGACAGGTATCAAAGCAGACACGCAGCTTATCATTATAGACAACACCATCATAGATCATCGCCAGCTCTTCAAAACTTCTTCCAATCTCGCTGCCTTTTCCAGCCATTGTCTCTAAGGCGATATGCACATTCGTATCCTTGGTCAGTACCGAATTGATTCCCTTGATAATCTGGGCAACTCCGGCCTCTACACCTTCCCCGACATGGGAACCCGGATGAAGCACCAATGTCTTTGACCCCATTGCCTCGGTCCGTTGCAGCTCCACCTCTAAGAATTCAACTGCAATCTGATAGGTCTCCGGTTTCACGCAGTTTGCCAGATTAATGATATACGGTGCATGTACGACAAATTCATCGATTCCATGCTCTTTCATAAGTGCCTGTGCCTCGTTAATACACAACTCGCTGACATCCTTTCGCCTTGTATTCTGCGGTGCACCTGTATATAACATAAATGTATTTGCACCATAAGAAAGTGCCTCTTTCACAGAACCCAGCATCATTTCTTTTCCTGACATTCCTACATGACTACCTATCTTCATAACTCTCTATTTCCTTTCCGTCTACTTCTGACTTGCCACCATCAGATAAATGAGTGGTGAATTCCAGTAAATTGTAACCTCATTTGTTGAGTAGCTCTGTGCATTATCCACATAGCATTTTGCCGGAGCCGTATTTAAAAATACTGCCTTGGCATATGGATCTTCCATCCCATTATCCGGTCCACCAACTAACATACCCGGCATACATTTTTCCAGTACCTCGGACGGTCTGTGGTGTGGATGCTCCGGTGATAATGTACCACATCCGGTAACAAAACAATATCCTGTCGCATTGACACCCATCAGATAGTTTAAATGCTGTTTTGCATATGTTACATATTCTTCCTTGGGACTAATGTCATTTACCATCAAAAGCAACATACCGGTATTGGCAATTCCCATATTAGAACCCCACTCGTAACTTCTCTCCCGGTTTACCATGTAACCATTCTCTTTACTTATTGCCACCGCTTCATCAGCTGCTGCAACCATGGCATTTCTTACATCTTTTGTGAGATTTGTGCTATCAGTCAACAGCTTGTCATTTGTAAGAACCGCATATGATCCATAAGCTCCAACACTCGCCCAGCCAAGCCCGGTAAGGTTGGCAGAATCACTTACATACTCTGACAATGCTTTTTTGTATGTGTCATCCCCTGTTGTCTTATATAATTCTGCTGCTGCCCAGAAAGCTTCATCTGTGCTTCTTCCATCCGGATATTCTCCGGTTACAATATCTTCCGGATTCTTGAACCCATCCGCATCTTTATTCTTTTCTAAATAACTCCATGCTTTCTTTGCCGCATCAAGACATGTCTTTGCGTATGCCTTATCGCTGCTGTCACCATATTCTGTATAGATACGACTTGCCAATGCCATTACCGCTGCAAAATCTCCGGTTGCTGTATTCGAGATCGGCGACAGGATCAACTCGTCTGTCTCATCCTGTGGCATTACTGTCTCTGGGAACACCTTACAGGTTACTTTGTGATACACACCACCGCTGCTATCCTGCATTTTCAGCATCCAGTCCAGTTCATATTTTACCTCATCGATCAGATCATTTACTCCATTATTACTTTCCGGAATATCAAAATTATCGGCATCCTTTGCATGAATCTTACCACCCTGCTTCTCAAATGCAAGCAGCAGATCCGCTACCGTTTTGGCACCGGATACCACATATCGGCCATAATCTCCCGCATCATGCCAGCCACCACTCACATCTACCTTCTTGCTTGTTCCGTAAACAGTTGCCTGTGTATTATGGCACACCGGATGTGCGAACTCACCTGCTTTATCACTTGTAAGCTCCATACCACATCTTTGCAGATATAACATCTTCACAATACTCTTAAATGCGTCATCATAAATGCCGTCTCCAATGGTAAACGCATAAGACTCTTCTCCTTTGCCGGTAACAATCTTATAAGTTCCCTTGTCCTTCACATCTGAGAAATCTCCATTATTATTCCACTCATTCGCAGATACATTCAAAGCTCTCTCACTAATCTTGCCATCGTACACGCTCTTGTTCGTGTCAACATTGATCACCTGAAATGTCGTGTCATCCTCATCCAGATCCGAGAAGATAACCGTCTTCTTATCGGCAGTTGCATATCCGATCTGATTGACTTTCACCTTCGGTGCTTCCACTGCCTCTGTATCGGCCGCCATCTGGCTGTCATCCTTAACCGTCAACGACAAGTTGTCTAAGTAAATGGAATGTTCACCCAAAGAACTTCCATCCATGCCGGCATCCTTCATCGACTGTAACAATCCTAAGTTAAAGCAAAGTCTCGGTGCTGGATCATTTGCCTCTTCCATTGTAAATTCAGACTCTACATGCTGTACATCCGGTCCTACGCTTACTGTCTCTGTTGCATATGCATGATAATCGCCACCATTTACCTGTACACGCCAGGCAATATCACGCTCTACCGTACTATGTACATCAAAAGAAAATGTATACACACCACCCTCGCGCAGCTCAAATCCATCATAATATACCTGTACGCCATGTTCCACACTTCCTGTCTTGGCAATATCGATCTGAAGCTCTCCATCATCATTGACATCCATTGTCATCTGACCGCCATTTGTGTAACTGGAAAAGTTACCCACTCCATTTGAGAAATCACCGTTGCGGATCATGTTTCCATCTGTGCTTGCTACTTCCTGTGTACTCTCTTCCGTGGTCGTATCCTCCTTTGCCTCCTCTGTTGTCTCTACCTCTGTGGTAGCCGTCGTACTCTCTTCCTTCTTACTACTGCACCCGGCAATGCTGCAGGTCATTGCTGCTACCAGCAACAACGCAACACCCCTTTTCCATCTTGTCATAGTTTCTTCCTCCTCTTATTTATTCAGGCTGTTACAAAGTTCTCTTGCACAGCCTGTTACATACCTTCTTATCCACCCATACTGTATCATCTTTCTTTGAAAATTCTTACTGCTCCTTCATAATTGCCACAGTTGCGGAAGTCCCCAAGCGGTCTGCCCCTGCTTTGATCATTGCTTTGGCTGTTGCAAGATCCCGGATTCCACCAGATGCTTTCACCCGGACTCTCTGATAGGTCTTGCCCGTCTCCTTCTCCAAGGCATCCGTCTTCTCATCTACCGTCTTACGCATCAATGCTACATCTTCAACCGTTGCACCACCTGTACTGAATCCGGTGGAAGTCTTCACAAAATCTGCCCCTGCAACAACTGCTGCTTCGCAAGCACGAATCTTCTCTGCCTCTGTCAACAGACAGGTCTCAATAATGACTTTCAGGATAACCTCTTTCCCCATCGTATTATGCCGGCAGACTTCCTTTACCTGCTCGATATCCTCCTGTACATACCGCCAGTCCTCATCCTTGACTGCTCCAACATTGATCACCATATCAATCTCCGTTGCACCACTCTCAATGGCTGCCAATGTCTCAAATTTCTTGCCTCTTGTACTCATCGCACCGAGCGGAAATCCTACTACCGTACAGACTGCAATGTCTGTACCCTCCAGATAGTCTGCCACCTGTTTGGTGCGGCAACTGTTCACACATACCGATGCAAAATTATATTCTTTCGCTTCCTTACAGATTGCCTCCACCTGCTGTTCTGTTGCATCTGCCTTCAAGATCGTATGATCAAAATATTTACTGAATTCCATATCTATCCTCCTATAATCCCAGTGCCGCCTTGGCAAGCTGGTCCGCCATTTCATTATACTTGACTCCGGTATGCGCCGCAACCTTTGAAAAGGAAATATCTATCTTTTCACGCTGCTTTGCCACAAATTCTTTATAACGCTGTGTACCTGCCTTATTCGCTTTCCAGATACCGTTTGCCCATTTCTCAATTCCTTCATAATCGTAATAGATCGTGATGGACGAATAACCATGCTCCACCGCCCACCGGATTGCATGCTCGCTTCCTAAGATCTCACCGGCCACGTTACGCATGGTGACATAATCTTCCTCATTCCCGCTGCCATTCAAAGTCACCGTATCTTCTGCAAGCACCAAAACGCACCCATACGCATACTGCCGCATGCTATGCTCATAACTTCCATCCACATAGGCGACTAAATGCGTATCGGTGCTGATTTCCGAACTATTATTCTTTGTAACAGAGGATGCTGCTCCCCCTCCATACTTTACAACAAATTCTTCCGCTTCCTGCACGGTTGCAAACCCTTTATAGACTGCACCTGAGAATCCATCTACCTGTGCCTTACAATCATTCCATGTCAGATAGATTCCCGGTGTCTTTCCTTTTGCTACTGCATAATATTTCTTTGCCATATTGATTCTCCGATTCTACTCCTGTTATACACCTAAATGTAGAATACTTTGTTTTCCATATGGCGTCAAGTACACTTTTCTTAAATTCTATTCCGTGATTTTCGCCGATTCCATTCAGTGATTTTCGCCAATTTTATTCAGTAATTTTCATTTTATGTGTTCCATGTTTTTCTCTATTCTATTTTTTGCCTGTTTCAAATCATTTATTCAGGTAAATATCATTCACTTCTTTATCAAAAAGAAAAACTCTCCGCAAAAAAGACAAAAAAAAATCGCTCCGGACCTGGTCCGAAGCCATATTAAAGGGGAAGATATATATGAAAATGGTTACTTAAGTAACCTCCTGTCACCTTATGTTTCATACGATAGTGGGACAGCGGCTAGTCGGCACTACAAAAAGGGGGGGAGGGGGAGTAGCGACGCCTTTCCGTGTCCCACGCTATAAGGGGAGGGGAAATCGTTTCCATATGCATAAGATACTTGATTTTTGTTGTAATTTCTATCAATTTTATGTATAATTATATAACAATCCTGCATTTATTGCGGTTTTTTCGATTTTTTTACACATATTTGGCTACAAATCTCGATCTCCGTCGATGATTTTAGCACATGATTTACGGGAGGGAACTATCATGCCGGAATATGATATGATTATTAACGATGATTTATTAGAAACGATTCATTACAACTCACCAACCACTCCGATCAAAGCTTCATACACCTATTTATCAGACTTTCCCGGCGGCGTAACGCCATGTCACTGGCACCGAGAATTAGAGTGTATCGTTATGATCAGGGGCAGTCTGAACTACTATGTGAACAATCACACATTTACTTTACACGAAGGCGATGGTATCATCGTCAACTCGAACCGGATGCATCTCTGCAGCCCTGTCGATACCGATAATCAGGAACGAATCCGCTCCTACCAGCCGACCGATCCGGACAACAGCAAATATATTGTATTGCTATTGCATCCTGATACGCTTCGCTTTAACCGGAAAATGGAAGAAAAATATATCAATCCGTTTCTATACGACAGTAACAGTGATGTTCTTTTTCTTAACCACAGTGAAACCTGGCACGACCAGGCAATCGAAACGATCAAAGAGATATTCTTTGCCGTCACGGAACAGAAAACTTGTTTTGAATTGATCGCGCAAAGCAAATTCTTCTATCTGTGGAGCCTGTTATACAGTAATACCGTTGCCGCAAATGGCTGCGAACGGATTGAAACCGATCCAATGAACCCATTAAAAACCATGATCTCTTATATTCAGGATAATTATCAGGACAAAGTAACCCTGAACGATATTGCTGAAGCAGGAATGATGTGTCAGTCCAAATGCTGCCGCCTGTTTAAGGAAATGGTCAAACAGTCCCCAATTGAGTACCTGCAGAATTACCGGATTCAAAAAGGAATCGATCTTCTTGAACACAGTGCTTTAAGCATTACCGAGATTGCCTTAGAGTGTGGCTTCCACGGTGCAAGCTACTTCACAGAAACCTTCCGCAAGATCAATGGGATCACTCCAAAAGACTATCGCAAACAGATTTTCCTTAATGTTTAGCCCGAACGGTTTCCCACTCATCAAACCGTGTCTGATATTGTTCATTTAACCAGGCAACCATCTGCTCTTTTCCCTCCATTGTGAATGGAAAGCGGTTGGTTGTCTTTTTTTCTTCCGGTGTCGCCTCAAAACAGTACGGCTCCGGCCAGATGATCGCAACAAAATCCGCGTCTCCCTTTTTATCTGCCGGAGCAAGTGCTACATCATCCATCGGATCTCTGGCGATCCGAAAGCGCATACCGCGATGACTTCCAAAATACGGCTGGGCATGTTCATACCAGGTTAGTCCGTAAGAATCTTTATTTTCAATTAAAACAAATTGTTCTGCCATCTTCTACTTCCTTTCTTTACTCTTCCGGCAGATCCGGTATCAGTTCCACATACACCTGATCAAACTTCTGCCTCAATTCCGCTCTTATCTCATTTCGCAATTGGTGCAGGATTCTTGTGTTCATCATATCGTTGTGACTCGTAATATAGATCTCCACCCAGGTTTTTCTTCCCGTTTGTATTACATCCAAAAACTCAATATCATAATACACTTTATCCATATATTTTTCCGCAACCTGCCGGATCTGTGTCATAATCTCCGCACTTGGCGCAAACAGTACCAGATTTTTCAGGTTCAACAAGATCATCTTAACCGGTTCGATCAGCAAAAGACATGCCATAATGATCGCAACCAGCGGATCAATATAAGATGCCAGATGGTACCACTGCGTTTTCTGCAATCCCATCTGGATAAAGAACGCAGCGGATACTCCTAAGCTCGATATAATATCCAGTTTCCAGATGTAGATTTCTGCTTTGATCGTAAGCGATTCATATCGTTTGCTAAAATGATGGAGCAGAATATAAATAAACACACAGCCTGCCCACACAACCAGTTCGAAAACAGCGATCATCCCTGCATCCACTTCACGTCCGCCATGAAACAGAATCAACACATTGTCCCAGATAAGCTGTATTGTAACGACAAGCAATACGCTGTACTTAATGACGATAAATAACGACTCCACCTGGGAAAATCCATACGGTCTTTTTTCCGTCACCGGTTTATATAATAACGGAACCAACAGTAAAAACGGACCGATCATAATCAGATCGGTCACATCAAAAATGCAGTCCATCAGCAAAGAATGAGAATGCGTAACATATGCCATAATCCCCTCTGCCAACATGAACAATATACTTCCCAAAAAGGAAATGTTCATGATGCGCTTCTCATTTTTCATTTTATTTTCGTTCTTCAATTCTTCTCCCTCTCATTGAATATTGATATGATATACTTCCATCTCCCGCCGGACCTTTTCCCGCAGTTCCGGATTTGTTTTTAACATCTCCCGGATATCCTTTAATCCATCCAGCCGCAATTGTTCATTATATGCAAGCTGTTCCCTCAATTTCTGCCGTCTCACATTCAATGAATGTTTAACTTCTACCATTTCCCTTGGATCGATCAGTGCAAGGGATTGTTTCGTCCAGATATCCGGATCTTTGATTCCATGTGCATATAGCAGCTTGGAAAGTGCATCCGTGTGTTCCCTCAGATCACCTGTTGTCTGCTGGTATTTTCGCACCTCATCTACCATGATCAAATATTGATCGTGCAGATATTCCAATTCTCGGAGACTGTTGACATGGTACTTCGCATATAGATATTCCAGCGTTGATGTGTTGTTGACATATTTGATCTTCACCTTATTCATCAGGCTGATTGCACGGTTCTCACGTTTCTCTGCCATCTTGAATTCATAGGAAAGTCTGCGATAGATTATAACCGAAAATGCCGCCATTCCCGCAATAATAAGCAGAATAAGCAACACCGGTATCACAAGATTATTCTTTGTCATAATACCGATCACCACTAACGTAAGTACCACTAACACCGAAATTGTTCCGAATATGATAATAAAATTCTTAAGACTATGCTGCCGTTGTTCAATGGACTCCTGAATATATTCCTGCGCATTCTTCTCGCCCTCTAAGTTCGTCATATCGCGCCGAATCACCATATCCATATCTTCTAACTCTTTTAACTGTCCAAATATCGTTGTCAGATCCTTTTCCATTCCCTGTATCATCCTGAAATTCTCATCACTGATACGGTCATCCATATGAACAAATTGCGAGGTTTCCCTTTCAAGAAAAGCAATCTTTTTCGCAATATCCGTCACCTGTTTTCTGACATTCTGTGGCAATTCCTCAATCATCTGAATATCCTCAAAATAAGAAGTCACCATGTCATACTCTGCCCGCAGATCCTCCATCTGATAAGACGCCTCTACAATCTGGTCGCATTTGTAGGCAACATCATCCTGCGTTCCCTTGCGCTCCATTTCCTGCTGCTGTTTCTTCAGATAGCTGTCGATACTCTCATATTCAAATACTTCCTCCGTCACCTCTGTTTTCGTAAACAGATCTTTGACGGTACTCAATAAACCCATATGTACACTCCTGTTATACCGTCTGTTGACGGAATTCTTCCTTTAAATGTTCTAACACCGTATCCATCCGCTGACTGAAATCCGTCAGGTTATTCTTCTGAAAATGATACATTGCCCGTTCCATACGATGATATATCGGCGAACCGGTCACATCCTCCTGTGCATCCTCGATCGCATCATATATCTGCGGAACCAGATCCTCTACCTGATAATATTTTGCCATCACTTCCACGTCAGAACGTTCTTTTACCGTTGCCATTAAGAGTAGATACTGATACATCGTCTGTCTGCTGCCGGTAATCTCATACGACTTCCGGTACGATTCCATTGCATCTTCTAACTCAAAATTGCTTGCATAGGCAATTCCGCGATTGTGATATATAGCTGCTAATAATTTGTCATTTCCGATATCCGGATACTGATCTAATATCTCATCATAAATTGCAGCTGCTTTCAAATACTTATGATACCGCAGAAAACCATCCGCCTGAAGTTTTCGGTACTGCGGTGCTATCAGCCCCTTCATACGTTCAATCTGCAGGATAAATTCCTTAATTTCCGGAATTGTATAATATTCCTTATAGGTCAATATCGCAGTGAGCAGATCTGTCAGATCCGTTGTTTCTTTTTCTTTTAACGCACGCAGACTATCCGCAAGATCCGGTAAATGCAATTCCTGCTCTATCCAATGAAACATCGCCACTCCGATATATTCCTCGGAAACCAGTGCAATATTGTTATAAATGTAATAGCATAACTCCTCATATGAAAACACTTCTATCTTCGTATTTGGAAATATATATGAAGTTGTTGCGGGTACTGTTTCACACAATATAACTCGTCCCATATGCTCTCCTCTATCCTTCTATATGTCCAATTGAAAAATCCTTCCGGTATATCTTATTCGTGGTTGGATATATTCTTCCAAACCCAACATCCCGAATTACAATCGCTCCAACCCGTTCATCTGTCAGCTCTACTTCCAATGATATCTTCGTTGTCTTTGGCGGTCGTTTTGGCAAACCGTGAATCTCTATGATCTCCCGCTGCATTTCTTTGGAAACCTTATCCCGATATAACATCTCGATCCGGTTCGTATCATCCAAAAACAGTGTAACCTGTCCCTTCATGTTGTACCATTCTCTTCCACCGATCGCAATCGGATAAAATTGATTCCGTCCTTCTGTCTCTCCAATACAGACGCCAATATCAAACGGAATACTGCCCTCCGTACACAATACGCAGTCCCTCTCTGCCTCATATGCTCCATACTTCGCATGATAACAGGCACCCTTCGTATACAGATTCTGTCCCATAAATACGCGTCTGCCATCACAAAGCACCTTCTGTGACTCTGCAATCCATTTATCCGTAAATCCAACTCCCGTCAGATATACGGTAGAAATATAGGTCTCTCTCATCTTCTTCTTTGCAATCTCTGCAAACTTCCGGTCAAGTGATTCTACATCCTCAAACAACATGCCATAAGATAATTCCTCTTTGAGATTCTCTTTTCCCAGATAAAAAATGCGGGTATTTCCCTGATGTTTCTTATCGATGCGATAATATTCCATTCCTTCCGCACCGTATTCAAACATTGCAACACTATTCGTCCTCAACCGTTCATCCTGATTCATTACATACTGAAAAAATGCATTCTCATGGCTCATGATATAAAATGCATCCTCTGCCAATCCAAATTCTTTTCGAAGTTTTCCCAACACCTGATACACCTTTGGAGTATATTCCTCTAATGTAACCGTCAATCTCTTCAATACATAGTCATCTGATCGCGACAAGAATTCTTCTATGTGCGTCTTTAATAAAATGAGCAGCAATGCATCATATGTATATACGCCACCCTCAACCGTCACATGCTTATCAGAACCGACATTTGCAACAATGTCCTCTACAATCTGTCCGTCCTGCTGGAATCGCACGGTACTAACCTGATTGCCTACATACCATTTCTTCTCGTCCTTTGAATAAAACATGACATTCGGAAGCTGATATGTCTCCGTATTGTTCAATTGATATATAGAAGTCGGCTCATCCTGATCCTCTTCAAAATAACTCATCTGCACATTCTTACGACACAGATCTAATCCTAAAAATATATCCATCATGCTTTATCCTTTCGTACATTTGACCCTTGCATCATATTATAATTGTATTTGCACTACAAGTCAAAAGAAAAGTTCCCCGCCAGCACTGTTGCACTGGTAGGGAACCCATCTCAAGCACTATCCATATATGGCTTTTTTACTTCTTTATCTTAATCTTCTTTGTCGAACTATATTTACCATATACATTCTTTCCGGTAGAATCTTTCTTAAATGCTCTTACGCGTACATAATACACCTTGTTTTTCTTAAGCTTTCCTATCGTGACTTTTCTCTTGCCAGTCTGGACAATCTTCTTGCCTTTCTTAAATTTCGAATTGGTTGCATAAACGATTTCATAGCCCTGTGTTCCGGACACTTTCGCATATTTTACAACCATCTTCTTTTTCTTTGTGTTTGAAAGCTTTAATTTCTGTACCTTCTTTAACGTTATCTTTGACCATTTTGCATACACCGTATAATTGGTCTTGGAGCCTTTCTGAATAGACGTAATCTTCTTTTTACATTTGCTGTCTGTATACCAACCCTTAAATTCATATCCTTTTCGGCTCGGACTGCTCAATACCACGCTTTGATCCGATGTGTATGTACTTGGATTATTTTTATGATTGATACCCTTATTCAACACATATGTAATCGTATACTGTGTTTCCGGTGTCGGCTGATCCTTTTCCGGCTCTTCTGGTTTCTCTGGTTTTTCTTCCTTAATAAGCTTTTCAACCACCTTCTTGTCCGTTGCTCCACATACCGAACAGATTCTTGTCTCTTCGCCTTCTTTTTCATATGTCGGTTTCACAGTTTCCTTCCATTCACCCCAGGTATGTTTCTCAACATATTTAACTGTAATCTCCTGTGGTTCTGTCACATTCCGGATCGTGTACTTTCCATCTGCAAATTCTATTACTGTGCCATTTGCATATACCAGAATACATTGATCTTTCGATGTCTTGACCGTAAACGAATAATCCTCTCCATATTCAATCTGTGTTTCGCCTTCCTTCTCCGGCAGGATCGTATAATCATCCTCTCCGGAAGGAAGCGTGATCTCATACCGGTTCGGAACCATGTCTTCTTCCTTTACATCCAGAATATAATCCTTTTGAATGTCCTCAAGTGTGTATCTGTCATTAACCGCTTCCAGTGTAGCTGTAGGTTCATCCGACAGTTTGTAATATTTTCCATTGTATCCCATCGCCGCTTCATACACATAGATAACAGCATTCTCCGCATCACTGTATTTCTCACTGACAGATAATGTATAATCTGATCCTTCAGTTAAGTTATCACCTGTCTCATTCAGATAATCCTTGGCACGCTCTGTAAGTGTAACTCTGTAATTGTTGATGATCTCATCATGTCCTGCATTTTCTCTGCGCATCGAAAGCGTAAGATTCTGATCTACCGCATCCGCCGCCTCTAATCTGACAACGACCGTTGCACTCTCTGCCTTCCAATCATTCTCGTAAAATCTTACAGCGGACACCTTGTATTCAGCCTCTTCTAATTTCTCGAACTGATAAGAACCATCTTCTGCTGATTTTGTTTTCTTTGTATCCCCATTTCCTTTTAAAGAAACCGTTACACCCTCTACCGGATTGCCCTCCGGATCACAAACAGTTCCTGAGATTGTATAGGTTTCCACATTCTTTTCAAATATCGCTGTGTAGGTCTCACTCTCAAGCACTCCATTTATCGCAGCTGGATAAAGTCCGTTTATGGAATAAGTCGGAACATTTTCCTTACTGTCAACCCATTTCACGAAATGCCAGCCAAGATCTGCTACCGGAAGAACGCCCTTTGGTGTTCCACTTACTGCTTTGATCGTCTCTGTCACCTCAGCAGAACCAGTCTTTTCGCCTACCCATTTTACGGTTCCATTTCCACTAGCTTTGTAGGTAAATGTAGCCTCTGTTTCCTTTGTCGTAATCTCTACTGTATGATTTGCCTTGATGCCTGAGATCGTGTAATTGTCATCCTCATCCGGCATCAGCTTTTCGCCATCTAAAGTCACACCTTCTAATATATATCCTGTATCCGGTGTCACTGTAAAGGTAACATCTTCTCCCGTCTCGGTGATAAGCTCTGTCACCTTCTTATTATCGACACTGATTGTTGCATGACTTCCTTCTGCTAATTTGAATTCTAACGTATACAAATCATATGCCTTTGCATATACATCCGCATCTGAAGTTAATACCTTCGCAAAATCATATAATGTCGTAAATTCCGGATCTGCATACCAATCAAATGTATGAATGGCATTACTCTTTCCGGTTACCGTCGGTGCCTGATTCTCGGTGACTGCATGGTTATAATTCGTATATCCGTATCCTGTAAGATCTTTACCACCGGTCGTATAATGGAAAGTCATCTGCATAACGGTCTTATCCGTTGCAGTCTTGCTTAAAGTAAGTTTTGGACATTTATCGCTGGTTATTGCCTGTTCCCATACAAACAACTGTGCCCCATCCTTCAGATCTTCATTGATACCATTCTGTAGTTTCCATGCAGCTTTACCGGATGCAAAATCTTCCGTCGTCATAAGTTCGTTATCCGTAAAGGTTACTGTATGACCTTTCAGATTCACGAAATATCCATAAGCTTCCTCATCACCGGCTCCCGCATAATAACAATCAGATATCACTGCATCCGCAAAATAAGAGTAAGCACAACCTACAATTGGTGCTGCAAATGCCTGTGGCACATTATATGACAAACCAGTTGCAACATTTGTTGTCGATATATTTGTGGAATAATTATAGCAGTCTCTTACCAGAGCACTCTCTGCACTTCCTGTAATGCCTCCGGTGTGAGAACCACCTTTAACGTCTCCGGTATTATAGCATCCATAGATCGTACCCTTACTTCCTGTTGACCAGCTTGCAATGCCTCCCGCCTGATCCTCGGATGCTGTAACAGCTCCTGTGTTGTAACAATAATAGATTCCATACTGTGACAGAGAAACCGGAACCAATTTCTCCTCCTCTCCTGTAGAACCACTTCCTGAATCAGATGAAGATCCTCCCGTTGTATCATCCCATCCGCCAATGGATGGATTTACTATCACGATATCATCCCCTTCTGCTTTACCGGTCCCTGCTACAATACCTCCGGCATATTTACCTGTAATTACTCCTGTATTAAAACAACTGGCAATATATCCGTTATTATGTCCCGTAATACCAGATGCCTGTCCGTCTGATGTAATGGATGCTTCATTCTGGCAGTTCAGGATCTTGCCATAATTCCAACCACAGATTCCACTTACATCTCTCTCCATTCCGCCGTCCGTATTATCGAGTGCACCCCGGTTCACACAGTTTCTTACAATACCCGAATTATCATTTACAATACCGAAGCAATTTTCAATGTATGTATCCACCCATTCTATAGCTTCTGAATTCACGCAGGTATCCATTATTCCATAATTTCTATATACAAAAGTAGCTCCACCATGTCCACAATAACTTATACGAAGCTTTCCGGCTGTACAGTTTGTTACTGATCCGTTATTTAATCCAACAAATACCGAACATCCCATTATAAAAGATTCCTCTATCGTCAGATCTTTTAATGCCCCCGATTTACCAATATAGCCAATCAAACCTCCTTGATTTGTTTCACTTTGACCGCGACGATACAGACCCCTGATTGTCTTACGATTTCCATCAAAGGTTCCCTGATATACAATGTTGTATTGTGAACGATCCACATTATAAGATCCGAGTGATGGCCAATTGATCACATCTGTCGTTTCATCCGTCCATGAATCCAACTTGCTTGTATCATTCATCTCGATATCATCACAGAGAACAACACTCTCCGCCAGATGTGGTGTAGCATCCTCTCCATCACCATTTACATAATCCGCAAACCAGTATAACTGTCCTGCATTGCTCACTGCATAATATCCGATATATTTCTCGGACAGTCCAAGTGCTCCATAATTCTCTGCCGTGACCTGCTCAGCCGGCTGGTAAGAACCATCCACCGTGGCAAATCCATTCTCATCATAAGTCAGAATCTTGGTCACTGTTCCACAGGTACTACATTCTGTTGTATAGGTATATACACCAGTCTCATCTATACCCGTCAATTTCCAGCCCGGCTTTTCTGCATGGAAAATGATATGATCTCTTGACACTCCAAAATTCTCTGTCAACTGTTTGTAGATATCAAATGAGTGCACCGTATAGTACATGCTCTTTAAATTATTCGTTATCGCTTCTTTTGATGTATCCCCATAGGCTGTTAAAGATAACTGTAAAGAATCCTTATCTGTATGTGGAATCTCCACCATCGTTCTACTCCACGAGCCACTGAATACATTCAGATTCAGTTCAGTCAACGATAACGGCAGCTTGATCTCACGCTTCGTTGAACCATATTGCTCTATATATGTAGAAAACAAGCCCTCTGGAAGCGAAGTCAATGTACATCCATCTTCAAATGAAATTGTCATGATCTTTGCTTTTTTTTGACCATTAAATGAGTTCGCCGTAAAGTTTTTCAAACATTTCGGATATTCCAAAAACTGAAGCTTCGTAACCACAAATGCATAATCTTCTATGGTTGCTACATTTTCCATATGCGGAAGTTCTGTAAAATATACATTAGAAAATGCTAATGATTTGATCGTCGTAACACTGTCCGGAATCTGAATAGATGTCAGTTTCGAACAATTCTGGAACGTCTTTTCATCAATCGTCTTTAACTGATTGGAAAGCTGAACTTTTTCCAGATTCTTACAATACGCAAATGCAGATTTGCCAAGAGTGGTCACAGAGTCAGGAATTACGATCTCCTGTAATCCGTCGCATTCATAAAATGCAGATGGCTCAATCGTTGTGACCGTATCAGGAATCGTAATCGTCTCAATCTGATCCAGATTTTGGAATGCGGATTCTCCAATCGTTGTAAGTCCTTCCGCTAATTCAACCTCTTTCAAAGCTGAACAGAAATAAAAAGCTTGCTTTCCAATACTTTTAACCTTTGAACCTTTTTCGAACCGGATTGTTTTAAGACCACTCGAATAGTAAAAACATTTATCCGGTATCGTCTCGATGGACGCCGGAACAGTAAATTCTTCTAACGAATCACAGCCATATAATACCGGATAACGATTTGTTCCAAATGAAGTAAGTTGAATGCCTTCTTCAAATGTAATCTTTTCCAATGCCTTATCCATATAGAACATGCCATTTTCATATGTGCTAAATTCTGTAACAGATGCCGGAATCGTAATCTCCTTCAATTTCTTCTGCTGCTGTACCAGAGCTGACGTTAATTTCTTCATCGTGCTTGGAAGATAGATATATTCATACTGGAGATTTTTCGGTGGTTTTGCCACATTAAAATATGTTAGTCCTTCTCCAACCTCTACCTGTACGATATTGTACTTGGCGAATACAGATTCATAATTCGAAAATACACTAAACTGACCAGGATAACTGCTGTTTGTACCTTCACCATATGTGATTGTAGCAATATACTTTTCATCTTCTGTAGAAGCATATATCTGCCATATATTTTCATAGTTATCTTTTTCCGTCACCAACGGATTACCCGTCTTCTGATAGTGATATCCATTGCCCGTTTCCGTCTCGGCATATACCATTCTCGTATTCGTAAACATCGCAATTGCAATTGCGATCATCATCAATAAAATACCAGACAGGCAGTGCCTCTCCCATTGTGTCTCCATTTTCATAATAATTTACCCTCCTTCATTTTGTTCATGCAAAATGCACGTCCCTATGTACCCTTGTTACATCTCTTGATATTTGTTCATATCGCAGCCATGTCCACCATGACTTGTATCTTAACAAGTTGCGTAATTTACTATCATTTCCTTCAACCTGATAAGTTCTTCTGTATAATCTTTGTTATCCTCTGCGCCCCAGATAAATCCACCTGCATAATGCGTACATGCTGCCATCATTGTATGCACAGTCACACGGATAAATTCATCTTCTGGAATATCCGTTCGAAGTGTATGATCTTCTTTCGCCTTTTCATACATCATATGCAATCTGGTATCAACAGAATATAAAGATGCATGAAAGGACTCTAACTGCTCTGGAGTTGCCCCTTCGTGCGTGACATAATAGTTGAAATTATCATTATATTGCAATAAATCCTTGTGATTCTGATACATTGCAATATAGCTGTCCAATGTAAATATAAATCGATCAACCGCAGGAATATCATGGACCGACGAAATCGGACGATTCGCATCCAATGTATCCAGATATGCCTTCCATTGTGCCGCACAGACTGCAATTACAAGCTCTGTCTTATTCGCATAATATCGAAATAATGTGGCTCGTCCAATGCCAACCGCTTCTGCGATCTCCCCCATACTCACACCTTCAATCTTTTTCTCTACAAAGATTTGAAATGCAGTATCCAATATTTTTTTCCTACGTTCGTTTTCTTTTGCTATTTGTTTTTCTGATTTGCTCATGTATAACCTCTTTTTGATACTTACTGTCTCATTTATTTTACATAAATGGCAAATCCTTGTCAATACCCACTCCATTACAATCAAGGATACCAAAACAAAAAAAGTTCCCCACCAGCACTGTTGCACTGGTGGGGAACCTGATTTATCTACTATTCATATACATGTTTCTTTTTTTGTTTCTCCTTTGCCTGTTTCTTCTTCAAAGGATGCTTTGGGTTCTTATCCATATCTATCGCCTCTTTTCTCTCTTATATGGATACCACATTATCCTTCAATGGCAATGTAATTCTTACCTTCGACTGCCTTATTGGCTTTCTTAGGAACCTTCAACTGCAAGATACCATTCTCAAACTTCGCAGAAATCTCATCCTGTGTGACATCCTCGCCAACATAGAAGCTTCTGCTCATGCTGCCTGCATAACGTTCCTTACGAATGTACTTGCCAGTCTTCTTATCCTTCTCGTCCTTATCCAGTCCTTTCGAAGCAGAAATGGTAATATAACCATCATTCAACTGGGCAGTGACCTCATCTTTCTTGAAGCCTGGTAAATCAATATCAACTTCGTATGCATCATCTGTCTCGCGAACATCTGTCTTCATGAGGTTCTTTGCATGTTTGCCATACAATGGATTCTTAGCCGGGAACATTGATTTCTCAAAATCCTTACCAAACGGGAAGTCATCCATCCAATCATCAAATAAACTTTCTCCAAAAATACTAGGTGTTAACATAAGTCATTACTCCTTTCCTTCTTGTAACAAGTGTCGGAAATATGGGATTCTTATGAATCCTCATAGGCACTTAGACTTTTGTATGATTAGCACTATCAGAGAAACTGAAGTGTCAATTGTATGTCAAAGATTCGGTTCCGGGATTCTCTTTCTTAATCCCTTTCCTTATCTTTAACTATGTTATAGCACTAGTTGTTAGCACTGTCAAGAGGTGAGCGCTAATAATTTTGTGAAGAATTTGTGAATCCTACAAGTCATGCACATTTACTTCAATATAAGAAAATCCCCTATTTTCTTCTTTAACTTTCCATATCAGATTGAACACATTCCATTGCCTGATACTCCCTTTTTAGTTCTTTCAACAATTCTTCTTCTGTAGGCAAATAAAGCTTGTATTTTGAAGCAAACACCTGTGTCTCACCTTCTGGCAATGTATAACGCACAACTGCATCACTTTTATCTGCACAAAGCACAATGCCAATTGGAGGATTATCCCCCTCATTCATCAGTTCTCGCTCATAGTAATGCACATACATCTGCATTTGTCCTAAATCTTGGTGTGTAAGATCGCCAATTTTCAGATCTATAAGCACGAAACATTTTAAAATATAATTATAGAAAACAAGATCTATCCTAAAATGTCGTCCATCGAACGTAATTCTCTTTTGTCTAGCTACAAAAGAAAAACCTCTTCCCAACTCTAATAAAAACTTTTGCAAATGTGTTATAAGTGCCTGTTCCAGATCACTTTCATAAAAATCATCATTGGGAGACAATCCAAGAAATTCCAACACATATGGATCACGAATAATATCTTCAGGTGTTTTTTCTGGTTCCAATGTTTGAATCTCCTGTGCAACATTTTCTTTATTCTTACTTGATAACAATCTCTCATAGAAAAATGTATTAATCTGTCTTTCTAACTGACGAGTACTCCATTGAGATTTTACTGCTTCGTCCATATAAAATTGTCTTGCATTGTCATTTTCCACTCGCATTAAAAGTCGATAATGTGTCCAACTCAATTCGCTACGCAGTGCGTAGCCATTTGGAAAAGTCAGATAAAACTGTCTCATATTTTTTAAATTTGCGACCGTAAAGCCTCTTCCAAAATCCTGTGTCATCTGCTTCGATAATTCTTTGAGTAAACCTGTCCCGTATTCGGCACGTTCTTCTCCATTTTGTTCTTCCACAATAGACTTTCCAATTTGCCAGTAGGCTTCCACCATGGCAAAATTGGCAGTCTGATAAACTTTGTTTCTCGCATTTGTGAGTATTTTCTTAATTTCACTATAAAACGCTCTGTCCATCAGAACGACCTCCTTTTAATAATTTTTGCAACAATATCACAACTTTTGCAACTTAAAATGCCAATCTGACACACCAGACAAAATGACTGATTCCCCGGAAAGCCTGTAAAATAGCCACTTTCGGGATACACAAGACAGGACAAAAATCGACTTCCATTATCAAGAGGTGAGTGCTAATTTTTTGTGAACATTTTGTGACGCCTACAAGTCATGCTAATACGCTTTAGAATTTGTTGCCGGGAGCTTGTTTCTTATAAATATCTCTCCATATTTCTCATCTACTTTACTCCACCCTCTTCCCTTAACTCTTTAATCATTGCCATTACATCATCATCATTCTTAAGTCCCAATCTCTCTGCTTCACCAGCAAAAATTCTCTGGGCTTCTCTTAATGCATCCATAGATGAATTCATCATATATATTCTTCCTGCCTCTTCTACAAACAAAACCTTATCACCATTTTTAATTCCAAGTTTTTTGCGTATCTCAATCGGTATTGTCACTTGACCTTTAGATGTTACCTTTGCCAACTCCATAAATATACCTCCTTTCAAAAGTAATGTATTCCTTACTTTCCTTACAATATTAGTATATTCTATTTTGCAACAAATATCAATCTTTATTCCTTTTCGCCTATCATCTTGCTATACATAAATTAAATACACAATTCATTTGATAAAACACCCTTTCAAACGTATAATAGTTCAAAAATTTTCAAAGGAGTATCCTATTATGAACAATCTAGAACAAATCACCAAAGAGTATCTAAATTATTGCCAATACCAGAAATGTTTGGATTCAAAAACCCTCAAAGCGTATCGTATTGATCTGGCTCAATTTATATCAAAAGTTGAGCGAACAAATCTCGAAGAAATCACAGTTCCCGTTATGGAATGTTACATCCAGCATTTACACGAAACATTTCAACCCAGAACTGCCAAACGCAAAATCGCCTCATTGAAAGCACTGTTTCACTTTTTAGAATACAAAGATATGATTACCATGAATCCATTTTCCAAAATATATACAAAATTCCGCGAACCCATTATCCTGCCAAAAACAATTCCCCTTTATACCGTAGAGCAATTTCTTAACGCTATCTATTCTGCACATACAGGTGCAACAACATCCTATCAAAAAAAAACTACATTACGGGATATCGCTCTCGCTGAACTACTATTTGCAACCGGAATGCGAATATCTGAACTTTGCGATTTACCCTTTGAACATGTCAACTTGCAAGATGGAACCATTCGAATTTACGGAAAAGGTTCCAAGGAGCGTTGTCTTCAAATTGGAAATCCTGCCGTCCTCCATGCATTACGAAATTACGCAGCCGAATTTCACACCAATTGTACAAACCGACATTTTTTCTTAAATGCAAACGGAACTCCGGTCTCCGATCAGGCTGTCCGCCGCATGATTCAAAAATACTGCGTTCAAGCCTCTATATCATTACATATTACTCCGCACATGTTCCGTCACACATTTGCAACAAGTCTCTTAGAAGCCGATGTCGATATTCGTTATATTCAGGAAATGTTAGGACATAGTTCCATCAATGTTACTCAAATATATACGCATGTCGCAACTGCAAAGCAATGTGATATTTTGCGGACGAAACATCCTCGAAACAGGTTTGCTGTTGGAGGTGAGGGATAATTAAATATTATCACTCCTGCATATACATTTGCAATTCATAACATATATTATCTGTAGCCTCTTGTACGCTACACTCATCATTGATTACTTTATCCAGATATTTTACAATAATATTCTCCTCCATCTTGTCTAAATATACACTAGTCTTAGCATTTGCATAACATTGCTCCATTACCTCGGCTTCCTGTTCTGTAACATTTGAATGCAATTGTATTTTGGAGGTCATTCCATTATCTGAATTACTTGTTATCGTATATTGCATATCTCTATATTTTTCAGCGTCTGCATCCCGAACAATTTTACTAACAGAAATTCCAACCTGCTCATAATCACCAAAACTCTGAGAAATATAATTATCATTCTCACAATTCACAACATCATCCGACAATAAGTAATTTACAAATTCTTTTGCTGCGTCTTTATCTTTACATCGCTTATTAATTGACACAATCATCTTAGGTATAAATGCATCTGATATTGTGTTAAATGTATAATCCCGACCATTAGATTTCATATAATCGCATGCCGTATATAAATGCAGCACTCCTATATGTGATCTCAACTGTCCAATCGTAATATCTGTCCACTTGGTAATTGGTCTCCCTGTATAATTATTAATACCTGGTATCACATTTAATCCATCAAATGCATCAAATTGCAGAGGTGCCTCTTTTTTTAACATATCATCTACCTCATTGTTATGTGCATTGCATGCCTGATATATATCTACAGATTCCTGTATAAATTGCTGCAAATTCTCTTTATTTATATCAGACTCCTGTACAATGTCATTTGCATATAACGGGAAAAATACATCATATAACGATTTTCCCCCATAAATAAACAAATCATTGATTCCTGTCTCTGCCGTCTTCAGATAATCACACATCTTTTGAGGATCTTTTAATTCATTTACCCGGGACTGCTCTGCTAAAATCATCGGAATTGAAAAACGTGTAGGCAATGCATATACCCCTCTATCCTGTTCAAATGTATTCAATACAGGACTAAGTGACTCTTTTTCGTTTTCTTCCTTTATATCCTTCAGATTAAGCAGTTGTCCATTCTGAATATATGTTTTGGGGTTGAGTCCATCCATGAAAATAATATCCGCCCCATCTCCTGATAACATCTCTGTATTAAATGCATTAATTGCATCCTGTGTAGTTAAACCATTATCTTCATCCATTCCAACCTCATATACAATATTTATTCCGGAAATTTGTTGTTCAAATCTTTTCACAAGCTTATCAATATATTCTGAATTTTCCAAACTATATATCTTAAGGCTGCTTATCTTTCCGTCATTTTTATCCCGATCCTTAGGAAAGGTGATTGTACCATTACTTTGTAAGACAAAGTATGGTATTTCTTCATCATAGAAAAAACCTACAAACTCAATATTATCATTATTCTGCCTTCCCACTAAATAGATCTCATCTTGTTCCGTAACAATGAATCCCTCCGCCTCACCAATTGCAAATATATTCTTATCATCAGAAATAACATGTTCTAAAATTTCGTTTTCCAAATAATATCTATACACTCCGTCTTTTAACAGAAGATATACGACCCCTTTCTCGTTGCAATAAATTATATCTTTATGTAACTGCTGGGTAATACTCTCATCCTGCGCCTCCCTTATCTTATCTAACAGGACATCCATTTTTTCAGAATATTGATGAATCTTTTTACCTTTTTTATTATATTCAACCAATCCCTCTTCACACACCAGCAACAGATTATCATTATATTCGCACAAATCCACAACGCCTTTTTGTTCTATATCTGCGCTTTTTTCTCCTGTCTGATCATATACCGTTACACTCTCCTGCCCAATAACCGCAAATACATCATCTAAAACTTTACCTGTAACCATGTTGGCAGAATTATTATAACAGGCTATATTTTTTACTTTCTGATTCGATATTAATTCAATCTTCGTTTCTTTTCGTTCATAAGAATCATTTAAAATATCATATGTGATCAAATACTCATTGTCTTTTGTTCTATCCGCAGAGGTAATTGCACACAGATCATCTTGAAATTCCATATTATTCAGCCATTCTAAGTTTTCAATCTCCCAGCTTTTCCCGGCATCTTTTGAAGTCAATTCCAGAAAATCATTTTGTACACCTTTCTTCATCACAATACATGTATAATTGTTCTCATCCCATTTTTTTAATTTTAGAACATCCCCTGTTTGTTCCATTTGGCCGATAGTGATCTGTTGAAAGTTATCCTTAACTTCAGAACTATCCGCTTTCCCACATCCCGACATGAGTATACAACAGACAAATATAATAAATATAACTTTTTTCATAACCTCTCTCCTTATCTTCCTAAGTTAACTATTATTATAAACTTTCCACTTCCTCCAACCTTCTAAACTTTCTCTAATCTTTGACATTATAATTGGAGATTTATGCAAAATATGCTATGATTACACTATTGAGGAGGCATACACCATGAAATTATTAGTTGTAGAAGATGATATTCAATACTGCGAAACATTGGATTACCTGTTCAGACAGGAAGATATACATGCCACATTTGCACATGATGGTACTACAGCAAAAAAAGAATTTTTTAACAACTATGACCTTATTCTATTAGATTGTATGCTGCCTGACATCAACGGAATTGATCTTCTTAAATATCTGCGCAAAGAAAATCCCAACATACCGGTAATTATAATCACTGCGTTAGGCGAACTTACAAATAAATTAGACGGGTTCAATAATGGTGCTGATGATTACATTGTAAAACCCTTCGAATTCAAAGAATTACTTGCCCGTATCTATTCATTACTAAAAAGATGCGGTACAACCAACACGCTTTATACTTTTGGTGATCTTACATACAATCCAAACAATGCTGAATTGACTTGTTCGAATCATACTGTTACTCTATCGCCAAAAGAATTAGCTTTATTCGAATCTCTATTGAACAACAAAGAAAACGTAGTTTCCCGCAATGATCTGATTCTATTTGTCTGGGGAGAAAATGCATATCAGGAAGATGGAAATTTGGATAATTTTATTTATTTTTTGAGAAAACATCTTCGCACACTCAACAGCAGTGTACAGATCAAGAACATTCATGGTATCGGATTCAAATTGACAAAGGAGTAAATACTTGAAAACATCACTTAAGAAAATCAAATCCCTTAGTTATAGTCTAATTACACTATTTGTCTTGCTTGGCAATATAATGTTTTCCATATTGATCTATAATCAAAACTACAATGCTGAACTCTTGTCTTTCAATGCAAATTCCTCACTCATTTCCAATTATGTTTTCTCTATTGATGCCCTTGACTATAAAGTGCTCACACAATATACCTCTAATGATTTTCAAATTATACTCGGCACAAAGAAAACAGAAAATGTAATATCTTACGGAAATCTATTTGATCAGAATACCAGCCACGACATCCGCTCATGGGCATATAATACTGCCGTTTCGAAGTATAACTTAGGCAGATCTATACATAACAGCACAACATCTCTGCCCTCTTCAAATTTTATATCGTTTAAAGAAACATATCAGCAAACACCCTTATTGGTATATTATTACGAAGATCCCGTTACGGCTAACACCCTGACTATCATACATACATTACACGCTTTTCATTCCCGTACACAAAGAGCTATTATTATATTTTTATTCTTATCCATTTTACTAATGATCCTATTATTTATTGTGTCTCATATCATTATTAAGATGGCGATGAAACCGATTGAAGAAACCCAAATGCGTCAGAATGATTTTATTTCTGCCGCCTCTCATGAACTCCGTTCGCCAATCAATGTTATAATGTCTAGTCTGTCTATTTTAGACTCCGCCAAAAATAATCCTTCCATCTTTGCCCGTCATTATAACATTGCTCTCTCTGAATGTAGACGTATGTCGCAACTGATTGATAATATGTTGATACTCGCTAAAACAAACAAGCAGGATATCTCTGCCAATTATACATCGGTATCCCCGGATACATTGGTAAAACTGTGTTATCAAAAATATACACCGGTTGTTTCGGAAAAGGGACTTCTTCTGCAAATGGAACTACCCGCCGATCCTATGCCAAAATGCGATATTGATGTTAATCTCACAATGCAGATTCTTGCAATCTTAATTGATAATGCAATTTCCTATACAACTCACGGAAGTATTACTCTCAAAACATATACAGATAACAAATATATATATTACTCCGTCATAGACACCGGCACTAGTATACCGGAAAATATGAAAACTAAAATATTTGAAAAATTCTATTCCTGTGATAAATCACACACGGACAAGACACATTGCGGGCTTGGCTTAAGTATTGCACTGGACTTACTTTATATATGTCATGGAGATATTCAAATATCTGACAACCCGGAAGGTGGCAGCATCTTTACGATTTTCTTCTCCAAACGATCTGAACAAAGCCTATGAACATACACAATCCGATCAGCCCCATCCATTTTATATGTACCCAGGTGAAATGATAAAAATAACGTTCAATGATATCTTTATTTTTATATATTTTTCTATATAATATATCCTTCCATGCCTGCTTCCATTTCATATAATCAAATATTTCTGTTCCCGTTTTAGGCATATCTTTTTTCCCAAAAAGCGTTGTGTAATCACTTACATAATACACCCCACCTTTGTTACTACATTGTAATCTATTCTCTATGTCTTCCTTATATTTATTATGATAAGATTCCTCAGCCACATTCATTACAATACCTGCAACGTCTGGAACTGCTTGTATATTACGATCAGAATAGCATACAATCATCCATTCCTCATCCGACTCAACAATTCCACGCACATAATAATCTTTTCCAAAGACTTCTATTTTTTGTCCGTTCATCTTCATTGTTCCAAAAAGCCGATACATAATTTTACTGCTTAAGATACAACCATATGTATCTTCCTTTAACAATGTCCCTTTTGTTATAATAATATTTTCCAAAGAGGAATTACTAATGATTACATCCGCTGTAACATTTCCTTTCGTATCCTGTGCATATATGTTTTGTTTCTGAGCAATACAATAACAGCCCAAATAATATTCTTGTTGAGATAATACATTGTCCACGCTTTCAAGCGTAATTTGACTATCGGAATCCATCACATAAAATGCATAATTTTCTATAGATTGTTCATTTCTTCTCAATTGAATATAATAAAACAAACTAAAAGACAATCCAATAAATGTAACAATTCCCACTACATAACCTGCCATTTTCTTCATATATTTTTTATTCTTCACGCACAACATCACCCGGTTCAATATTTTTATTCGATGAAAAAATCACTTTGTCATCTGAACTTAATGTGTTACTGCTAACCGCCACATATTCCTGATTGGAATCCTCTATCTTTACATTCACCTTTTCTGTAACCAATTCTTTTCCAAGAATTGTATCTTTCTCTTTTTCTATCAGAACATAACTGTTGCCATTCCCATCCGATCGCAGTGCACCCAATACCATACAGGTATCATAATCTTTTGAGTTATGTGCAATTTCGACATCCACATATTCTCCTACATAATATTGGTTGCCTTTTATGCATATTTTAATTGTGTATGCATCCTGCAAATCGTCATAAAACATTGCATCAATCGGAAACTCTTCCTGCTCCTCCTGTGCCATAACAGAAACGGTATCATCTTCCGATATATATTTCTGCTCTTCCTCCGACACATTTATATTCACTACAAAGCCTTCACCTTTTTCACCAATTACAAACGCCGCTGTCTCAAGTGCATATGTTCCCGCCTTCTGATCCAGTTCCTGTATACTTCCGTCTATTTTGGCACAGTATATACCATTATTTTCTATCAGACCCTTTAATTCCATTACTGCATCCTCTGTTTGCGTAATTTCTGACATTATCTTTCTTTTTTCCAATCGATCCCATGTCATCGCACTTGTATTTTTTAATTCCTGTAATTCTATTTCTTTTTTTTGATATTCCTGATCTAATTCCTCCATGTTATATTGCACAAGAGCATCACCTTTTTTCACATTTTGCCCTAAAGAGACAAACACCTCATCGACAAGTATCCCTGCATATATATATACCGGTTTCTCTTTTTTATACAACAACCTTCCCTTTTTTGAAATTGTATGTTGTAATGACATACGAATAGGTGCCTGACTTTCTACAATCGGTGTCAGGACACTCTTTGTGAATCGTGAAATCCATGTACACACGATCAGCACTACAAAAAAAGATACAACAACTTTCACTATTCGGCTATGTGTATTTTGTTTTTTCATGCTAGTCCTCCATACCTTTTATAATAATTCCATCCATTAGTATATCTCTACCTGCATAAAGCACATATATTGCAGGTAGGATACTAAACAACGAAAACGCAAAACATTTCCCTATTTGCCCTCCCGATATATCCGGAAGATATACGGATAATGTCCATAATTTCTTATCAGTAATAAAAACTGCGACTTGTTCCACCATATTCCAATATTCGAAAAAGCCTAATATTCCCGCTGCAAAAAGCCCTTTCTTTGCCAAAGGAATTGCAATATACCAGTATATTGTCCATTTGCCTGCACCATCAATACAGGCTGCATCAATAGCCGCCTGCGGTATTTGTTCAAAAGAATTATAGGTTATGAATATAGGAAACGTTGAAAATACCAACGGAAGAATTAATGCTCCATGTGTGTTGATTAATGCAGCCTGCTTCAAGACAATATATTGCGATAACATCGTCACCTGAAACGGCAGTAACATACAAAACATGTACACCAACATAATGCCCTTACATATACAGGAATGGTTTCTTGCCAAAATCCATGCTGCCGGGATTGCAAATACAAACTGTCCTACGATGATGCAACTTACAACTTTAACGGAATTCCAAAATAATACAAAATATTCCGGTGTATCCAACAGAACACGCAATATATTTTCTCCCGTAGGATATAATGGGATTAAATGCCATGTCGCATATTGATTGCTTTCCTGTACAACAGCCCCCAAAACATCATTTAATTCCGCATCTCCCATAAATACTCCTGTAAACACAAGAATAACCGGAAGAATATATAGAAATACCATTCCATAAATAATGATTTTCAATCCTATCCGTTTCACTTTGTTCTCCTTCTGCATTTGGTTTCCCTCAATATAATCCATCTCAAACATAGTAATACTAAAAAAAACTGGATTGCCGTCATACACGCCGCAGACGCTATTTTCCCAATCTCCAGTTTACTAAACCAATTATTAAAAAGATGCTGCAATAAATAAATGTTGTCATCCGGATAATTTCCAGCAATTAAATACACTTCACGGAATATTTTAAAAGAATTCATTAGCGATAACATGCATACTGTAAAAATCGTGCCTTTAAGATTAGGCATGACCACTCTTGTAAATATAACAAAATTATTTGCACCGTCTATTTCAGCTGCCTCACAAACTTCCGGCGGAAACATATATAATCCCGCCAACCATAACAACATATTATATCCCAGATTCTTCCACAAAAATGTAATAACCAACAGCCAAAAAACAGCATTTCCTCTAAAAAATCCGATGGCATTCCTATGTAACACATTTACCAAAATCCCATTTACAACCCCATGATCATCAAATAGAATTTTCCATATAATTGCAACAGAATTAGAGGGTAATGCCATTGGAATCAAAAAAGCAAATGTAATATATTTATTATTCATATTCTTTACAACAACTGCAATCAGCAAAGACAATACGAATAATACCGGTAACGCAACGATTTCAAATCGAACTGTATTACGAAATGCCAATTGAAAAGCAGAATTGAATAAAACGATTCTATAATTATTAAATCCGAGATGCCCTGCATTTACGAAAGACCTTCTCACTACATCTAATAGCGGAATTAAAATAAACACCAGAACACCTATCATTCCCGGTAGAACAAACGCACTATCAGATTGTATAAATCTCCTGATAGCTGTATTCTTATATTTCGACATCATACATTTCCTCCACAAATCACATTATAATATAATCCGGAAATGCATGTTTCTAATATATATCTAAAAAATCCCACAGCCAACTCTCGTCAACTGTGGGATCTTCCTACTCCATAATCTCTAAATTTTCTTCTATAATGGTAGACAGTTTCAAATATTTATCAATCTTATCAATGAGCATCTGGTTCTCTCCAATCTCCTGATTGAGTAACATGGAGTTGAGCATTTCAAACCGGTTCTCATACTCTTCTGTCTCCCCTTTTGCTTTCATCGCCTGACTCTCATACACCTTTGTCTGTTTGGTGTTTCGTTCCGGCATCTCATATAGTAAGTTCTCTCCATGGAACAGAACAAATTCCTTCAAATAATATCCCGGTACAACTTCCATCATGCGTGCCTCTTTGTTACAATCCGGTTTCTCAACACCGGATTGAATACCGTAATGGAATGAAATCTGTCTGCCTGCCTTATCCTTTGTTACCACATATGTCATCATAAACAGATCTTTCGGTAAATGCATGTATTTCTTAAAGCTGCGGAAAAACGGAAGCAATATACCGCGTTTCACAAAATATTCAACCTGTGCTTTAATCCATGTAATCTCCTGCTGTTCCAGTTTGGGCTTTTTGCTGAGGAACAGAAGCATTGCCGCCTGACACATATCATCCTTTAATTCCTCTGTCACCATTTGCTCATACAGATCATCAAAAAATACGGCCGGTATATCATCATCTTCCACCAGATAAGCAAATGCTGCCCGTTTGAAAAATGCTTTGATCACCATACCTCTCCGTTTCTTACGAAGATACGATTCAAATACCCGGAATACATCCTTGTGCCATTGTTCCGTATATAACGTTTCACAAAGAATATTCTCTTCAAAAAGATCTAACCGGGTCAAACGGCTGCTGGCACGTTTCCATAATTTTAACATGTCCTGCACGCCGCCCTGATAATAATCAATCAGATAACTTAACACATCCACGGTATCCTGTCCCATGCGATACAGATAATTCGCAACTGAGATTAACGTCTCTTCCTTTGCATACTGTGAAAATTCTTTCATTGCACTAACCAGCAGTGCCAGATTCTCCGGCATTACCTCCTGATACCCGAACCGTTTCACTGCTGCATATGCTTTATCATACAAGCCGCACATGATCAGGTAATTCATATATTCCACACTCTCTGCCGGCAGTACATAATCCATGTCCACACGGTCCAGATAACTGCGTAGAATATCCATATCCAGATGTTCTCTATAATAACGGACAATTCCGTAAATCGCCTGCTGCTTCGTCTCTTCACTGATCTCTTTAAATGCTAACAGATCTCTTGCAATATTGACTTCTTTGGCATTCGTCGCATCATATGCTTTCCATTCATCATATCGATACAGAACATACCGATAGTCATCCCCTGCGTACATTCCGAGGATCTCCATATATTCGGACTCATCCACCAATTTCTGCAATTTGTATGGTATCGTACTAATATACCGGTTATGATTGCTGTCTACCAACGAAACTACCGCTGATTCCGTAATCATATCTACATAAGCCACATGGTTGACAACCGGAACCCACTGCTCCTTTTCTAATTCCTTGTGAGAGATCACAACTCCTGTAATATTATCATTTGCCACCACTAATTTGCGTTTGAATATCACATTTACCAGACTTGCCGCAAAGTGAGCTGTGACCGCCTGCGGTCTTAAAAACTCTCCGTATATAACGCTTAGATCATCACTCATGTTGCCCTTTACGATCTGCCCTTCCATAAATGCCATCATATTCGGAAGGTACTCCTCATACTGACCAAGATATCTTCTCTTATTCTGGATCACGTTGGCATAGAGATACGCATACTCTGCATCCGTCAGACTGCTCTTATAATTAAAATACCGCAATACAGAATCCGGGATCACATCATACCGGCTCTTATCCATACTGTGCAGATAATTCTCCTGAATTCCTACCAGCTTGTACCCACATTTGATTCCTTCGAGATAATACTTATGATAGCGTTGTTCTACCTTACCTCCACGGATCAGCATACTGCAAATGATCCGAATGATCTCCGGTCGATTTGTAAATTCATATATTGTACAAAGCAGGGCAAACACCTGTGACCGGAAATCCCGCTCTCTACCTGCCAGTTGTATGAATTCTTCTTCTGCCTCTTTGCTGAGATAATGATTGCGAAGTCCAAACCGGATTGCCGCAATCTCAACCGCAGATAATTTTTTAAGAAGTAACGGATCCTGATTCAACAGATCGCATACTTCAATTGCAAGAACCGGACTATTGTAGCCTCCCAGATAGAGTCCTTCTATCTGACTGAACAACCACTGTTTATCCTTTTGATAACGCTCATCTAAATAGATCAAAAGCCAGAAATAGAACAGTTTATCTTTCTCTGTCGACAGCGCCTGTTCAATCTCTTCACAGGCTCTTACGATCTGCCGTGCCTCCTTGGACAACAATGCCTTCAGATACAGATAATAGCAATGTTCGCGTCTGCCTTCCACTGTCTTATCCATATCCGCTTCCATACGCCGGATCTCCTGTCTGGCTGTCTCTTCCTGCCCGGCAAGAATACACATGTGCAGCAATCCTAACTTATATATACCCGTCTCAGGTTCAAAGGAGATCAGCTTGTGCAGTGATTGCCGTGTCTTTTCAATGAACTGTTCAATCGACATCAGCCCAATCCGATAATCTACATAATTATGCACCACAGCCGCAATCTCTAACTTCTTAAGCCGCCGGTCATGATCTCTATGTACTAATACACGGGAACCTTCTTCCGCCTCTTTGACGATCACATTAACAACAATCTTCTGATATGTATTCTCAATGATGATCTGTCCCTGTGCCTGTTTATCTTCATCTAACTGTTCCGGATCTAAAGAATAAGAAACTGCAAACCGGTCATCCTGAAAATCCATACTGCATACGGATTCCTGATGAATCGTAATGAATCGTGCATCCGTCCGCACATGCATCTTGCAATATCCCCATGTATTCTTACGCAGAACCAGCTCATGATCTTCCCTCATCTTCGGAAAACGGAACTGAAACCGATCATGTTCCACCTGTAACATAAGTGCCCGTTTCTTATGAATGTATACCAGAAATTCTTCCAACGCCTGATTCTTATCCACAGAATCCCTGAGACTTCTATATGCCTCTAAGTATTCTTCCTGACCTGCTAACAAAGTTCTTGCAAATTCTTCGGAATAAAATATCTGAAGTGCCTTTTCCCAGTTTGTCTCCGCCAATGCCGAGAATTTCATCAGATCTTCCAGTGCAATTCCATTTACATCAATAAATGGTGCCACAATCTCAATGTTGTAAGGAACTGTAATCTCCGTTCCGTTCCCAATTAACCGAATAGTACCGTCGTAGACACTTCCTCTTTTCCTGCACGTTGCATCAAAAGAAAATGAAATCTCCCCTTTTTTACCAACCAGACTATGATCAGAAAGGCACAATAAATAAGCGTCATCATAGACCATCATCTTCATTGCCACATCATTACCGGATGTAACCTGAATGCTTCCCTGATATACGCTTCCTGCTTCTATCTTCAATTGTAAATACTTCTTCGAAAGATGGATCTCCGGATATTCTACATAGAAATCACCTTTCGCATACTGTTCAACTTTGCTCTTCATTGGTATTTCCTTATTTCTCTTGATGTTTCGTAGGGTTCAATGTTATAATTATACCAAATTTCATTTGATAAGAAAAGAACAAATAGAAAGAAGGTTAATTTTATGGGCAAGGTAGCACAATCCTTTCACGGCAGTGACCTCGAAGTTATTGCAAAACGTTATCATATAGATCAGGAATCCATCATTCCTTATGCTTCGAATGTCAATCCGCTCGGCATCTCTCCGGTTGCCAGACAGGCACTGATCGACAACGTGGATGCCATCAAAGCATACCCGGATCGCGATTACGCCAGTCTGCGGGAAGCAATTTCCAACTATTGCAGTGCAGATCCGGATAAGATCATTTTAGGAAACGGAACATCCGAATTGATCGACTTGACAATTAAGACACTTGCTCCTAAGCAGACTATGATCATCGGACCGACCTATTCCGAATATGGACGTGCTGCACAGCTTGCAGGAAGTGAGATTTCTACTTACATGTTAAAGAACTTAGATGATTTTGAACTGGATGTGGATATGTTCTTAAAGGCACTCCATGAATCCATTGATCTTCTGATCATCTGTAATCCAAATAATCCAACCAGCAAAGTGATCACCAAAGATCAGATGGATATGATCCTTGCACGGTGTTTAGAACTTAACATCTTTGTCATGGTAGATGAGACTTATGTGGAATTTGTAAAAGATGTCCACTTAATTTCCTCTATTGCACTTACCAAAAAATATGACAATCTTATCGTATTGCGAAGTGTTTCCAAATTCTTTGCATCCCCTGGTCTCCGCCTCGGTTATGCGATCACCAACAACGAAGACTTTTTGGAAGAGACCACCAACGAAAAGACTCCTTGGAATATCAACGTATATGCCTCCGTTGCCGGTGTCATGTTTTCCGATGACCATTACATCAATCTTACAAAGAGTCTGATCCAGACCGAACGAAACCTGATCTATTCCGCACTATGCAGCAGGAAAACGATCAAGGTCTTCAAACCGGAAGCCAATTTCGTATTGATCAAACTGCTCAAAGAAGATCAGACTGCATCCGATGTATTCGATTACTGCATCAAGCGTGGTTTTATGATCCGCGATTGTACCGATTACGAGGGATTAGGTGACAAATACATCCGTTTCTGTTTCATGAAACCAGAGCAGAACGATAACGTAGTCAACACGATCCTCGAAATCGTCTAAAAACAAAACGTCGCCTGCGGCTCTTTTTTGCGCCTGCGACGAACTTTCCTGTAAAGTAAAAAGGACGGATACAACCTGTATCCGTCCTTTTTATGCTCTTTTACATATTCTCTTTGATCTGATTGTAAATGCCTTCTGCATCCAATTCATATTTGTGAAGAAGTTCCATTGCCGGTCCTGACTCTCCAAAACGATCTCTCATTCCGATCTTGTATACCGGTGCAGGCTGTTTCTCACAAACAACGTCACATACTGCCGATCCCAAACCACCAATAATAGAATGTTCTTCTACTGTAAAGATCTTCTTTGTCTCCTTTGCAGCCTTTACAATGATCTCTTCGTCAATTGGTTTGATCGTATGAATATTGATTACTCTCGCATCAATTCCATCCTTTTCCAACATTTGTGCTGCTTCTAATGCAAAGGATACTTCCAATCCTGTCGCAACAATTGTAATATCTTTGCCTTCCCGCAATGTCACACCTTTTCCCAATTCAAACTTATATTCCGGATTATCATTGATCACCGGTGCTGCAAGTCTTCCAAAGCGGAGGTAAACGGGACCTACATGTTCATATGCAGCTTTGACAGCCGCCCTTGCTTCTACATCATCCGCCGGATTAATGATTACCATATTCGGGATTGTTCTCATCAACGCAATATCTTCATTACACTGATGTGTTGCACCATCCTCACCAACAGAGATTCCTGCATGAGTTGCACCAATCTTTACATTTAATTTGGGATAACCAACCGTATTACGAACCTGTTCAAACGCACGTCCAGCTGCAAACATTGCAAAACTACTTGCAAAAGGAACCTTGCCTGTCAAAGAAAGACCGCCGGCAATTCCAATCATATTACACTCAGCAATACCGCAATCGATGTGTCTTTCCGGAAATTCTTTCTTAAAAATCCCCGTCTTGGTTGCTGCTGCAAGATCAGCATCCAATACAACAACATTGTCATGCTCTCTTCCAAGTTCTACTAAAGCATTTCCGTAACTCTCACGAGTTGCAATCTTCTTTACTTCTGACATAATGTGGCTGCCTCCTTTTCCAAATCTTCCATTGCTACTGCATACTGTTCATCATTTGGTGCTGCACCATGCCATGAAGCCTGGTTCTCCATGAAGGAAACACCCTTTCCTTTGATCGTCTTTGCGATAATTGCAGTCGGCATACCCTTTGTCTGTTTTGCCTCTTTAAATGCTGCCTCGATCGCATCAAAATCATGGCCATCTATCTCAATTACATGGAAATTAAATGCTTTGAACTTGTCTGCGATCGGATAAGGAGAACATACATCCTCAATGCTTCCGTCAATCTGCAAATTATTGTTGTCTACGATTACAACGAGATTGTCCAGTTTGCGATGTCCCGCAAACATAGAAGCCTCCCAGACCTGACCTTCCTGAATCTCTCCATCTCCTAATAATGTATATACACGATAATCCTCATTAGAAAGCTTCGCTGATAATGCCATACCAACAGCAACTGAAATACCCTGTCCTAAAGAACCTGCCGACATATCTATTCCGGGAGTTCCTTTCATATCCGGATGTCCCTGTAACATCTGTCCGGTCTTACGAAGTTTCAAAAGCTCTTCCTCCGGAAAATATCCCTTCATGGCAAGTGCACCATATAATGCCGGTGCCACATGTCCCTTTGACAATACAAAACGATCCCTGTCTTCCTTCTTCGGATTCTTAGGATCTACATTCATCTCCTCAAAATACAAATACGTAATAATGTCTGCTGCGGATAACGATCCACCCGGATGTCCACATTTCGCAGCATGCAAAGAAGTCACAATGTGCTTTCTAAGCTGATTTGCTTTCTTCTGAAGCTCTAATTTGTTCATGATACTCTCCTAACTTCAGGTAATTTCTCACCCGATCTACTACAATTGCTTCGTATCGTATGCATCTACTGTCCACCGACAAATATGCACACTTACTTATTATTGTATAAATAAATTCAAAAAAAGCAAGTCCTTTTTCCTCAAAAGACCTGCTTTTTCTAAATGTTGTATACTTTTCATCGTTCTATTCCTCTTGTTGCCGTCTCTTTCTCCTGATTATCATGCCTGCATCTATTATGATCACAAGAAAAATAATACATCCGCCAATCGTCCGTTTCGGATCTCTTACCGGATAAGAAGACAATGCCATATCCTTGTCATAGTCATAATATCCCTCTCTCGTATGCTGGTAAAAATCTGCATCACTCTTCAAAAAGAAGGTATAATCCGGCAGCCAGCCGCCGTCATCCCATGTGACATCCATATTGTACCATTTACCGTCTACCCGGACCACATTCCACGCATGATCGGTATCCTTCTGGTAATCCTCGGATGAGCCCAATACAACCCTTGCAGGTATCCCCATCTCCGACAACAGATAAAATGCTGCCGTACAATATCCCTGGCATACCATTTTCCCGGTCATATATCCATCATAATCTGACCGGTTCACCATGCTGTGATCATACTCATAATTCTTGATAAGATAATCGTGTACCGCTTTAACACTCTTATAGTCTGTATCCTTTTTAAGGCTTGCGGCAAGCTCTTTCATTTTTTTTAAATAGATATCTGTTTCGTTCTTTGGATAACTATAAGATATTATAACCTCCATCTTACAGTTATGTCCGTCTCCGTATCTACCGCCTTTATAGTACTCTACCTTCCAACTCTCCATGTAGTAACACAGATAACTTCCACTTGCAGTGGGATTGTCCGCATCATAATGATAATAATACCCATTTAATAATTCATCCAGATCATTTCCAAGCGATCCTACATCCGTAATATACACCTTACTTTTCTGGTGTGACAGGATCTGCTTCGAGATCTCCTGATAAAAGGAAGCCCGGTCTTTGACAACAACACATCCCCCATCCTGTGCACATACAGGAATTACACACATCCATATAAACAATATTTCCAGAATAATCCCGATTATCTTCCTCATAATATAATTCCCCCGTCTTAATCTACATTAGTCTGCACGCGGTACAATAGTCAGACGCAAATAACAATGTATGTTTCCGTACAAGTACTATCTGATACTTAACATGATTGTATCATTGTTGACAACGTATATCCATCTTTTTGTGCGGGAATTGAATTCTATACTAAGTCATTTCCATCTTTCCTGACCAAACTGCTTCTTAAACTTATACCTTGGACATAGAAACTTCTAGTATCTGCATTTCAGATATGTTATAATTGTTTTATATATTGCATATAATTATATGTATGTTTACACAAGGGAGGTTTTTATGAGCGACTATATTCTTTCCTGCTGTTCTACAGCAGACTTATAAAAAGAACATTTTGAACAGAGAGATATTCACTATATATGTTTTCATTTTATGTTGGATGATATTACTTATCCGGACGATCTTGGACAATCCATTCCGTTTCCGGAATTCTATCAGAAGATGGCTGATGGTGCCATGACCAAGACTTCACAGGTCAACGCAGATGAATTTGTGGATTATTTCCGCCCATTTTTACAGGAGGGAAAAGACATTCTGCATTTCACCCTGTCTTCCGGTATTTCCGGTGTATACAACTCTGCATGCATTGCCAGAGACATGTTATTAGAAGAATTTCCGGACCGCAAGATCTACATGATCGATTCTTTGGCAGCATCTTCCGGTTACGGGCTTTTAATGGACGAGCTTGCAACTAAACGGGATGAAGGACTGGATATTGACGCTTTGAAAGATTGGGCAACGGAACACCTTTTGAATCTGAATCACTGGTTCTTTTCCAGCGATCTTACATTCTTTATCCGCGGTGGCCGTATTTCTAAGACAGCCGGAACCATTGGTAACATGTTAAATATCTGCCCATTGATGAATGTAAATAACGAGGGTAAATTGATCGTCCGTGAGAAGGTTCGTTCTAAGAAGAAAGTCATCAAAGCAATTGTTGGCAAGATGGAGGAATTAGCAAGAGACGGTCTTAATTACGATGGCAAATGCTACATCAGCCAGTCCGCATGTTATGAAGACGCACGCGCTGTTGCCGATCTCATTGAATCTAAATTCCCGAATCTGGACGGTAAAGTAGAGATCAACAATATCGGAACCGTTATCGGAAGTCATACCGGACCGGGAACGGTTGCACTCTTCTTCTGGGGAAAGGAACGTACTGAATAAAAGATATCAGACATTTTTGGATCATAGGGATATGTCAGAAAAAGGCGCTAAGTATTAATTACTTAACGCCTTTTCTTTTATGAATATCAACAATAAAACGTTGTGATATCTATTGTACGATTACAACCACATCCGGTATTATGCATACTGCTTTAATGTATCTACCATGTCTAATTTCTCCCATGGCAAATCCAGATCTGTACGTCCAAAATGACCATATGCAGCGGTCTGTTTGTAGATTGGACGGCGAAGATCTAACATCTTGATAATGCCTGCCGGGCGGAGATCAAAATGTTTCCGTACAATGCCTACCAACTCTTCCTCTGTCAGTTTGCTTGTTCCAAATGTATCTACACGAACAGAAGTTGGCTGTGCCACACCAATCGCATAAGACAACTGAATCTCACATTTATCAGCTAATCCTGCTGCTACAATATTCTTTGCAACATATCTTGCAGCATATGCAGCGGAACGGTCTACCTTTGTACAGTCCTTACCGGAAAATGCTCCACCACCGTGACGGGCATATCCACCATAAGTGTCTACAATGATCTTACGTCCGGTAAGACCAGAGTCGCCATTCGGGCCACCGATTACGAAACGTCCGGTTGGATTAATAAAGAACTTGGTGTTCTCATCTACCATATCTGCCGGAAGGATCTCATCAAATACATACTTCTTAATATCCTCATGAATCTGCTCCTGAGATACCTCTGCGTCATGCTGGGTTGACAATACAACTGCCTCAAGACGGAACGGCTTACCATTCTCATCATATTCTACAGAAACCTGTGTTTTTCCATCCGGACGAAGATAAGGAAGTGTTCCATTCTTACGAACCTCTGTCAATTTTCTTGCTAATTTATGTGCAAGACTGATTGGATATGGCATATACTCTTCTGTCTCATTTGATGCAAAACCGAACATCATACCCTGATCTCCTGCACCAATTGCCTCGATATCTTCATCACTCATTAAATTCTCTTTTGCTTCTAATGCCTTATCTACACCCATGGCAATATCGCTTGACTGCTCATCAATTGCTGTGATAACACCGCATGTATCACAGTCAAATCCGTATTTTGCACGGTCATAACCGATCTCACGGATCGTCTCACGAACGATCTTCTGAATATCTACATATCCTTTTGTAGAGATCTCTCCCATTACTAATACAAGACCTGTTGTAATAGCTGTCTCACAAGCGACACGGCTGTTTGGGTCCTGTGCCATCAATGCATCTAATACGGCGTCTGAGATCTGGTCACAGATCTTATCCGGATGTCCTTCGGTTACGGACTCGGATGTAAAAATTAATTTCTCCATAATATATGGTTCCTCCTGATTGAAATAAAACTGGGTTTGTGCACAGACACTGCGTGAGGGAATGTTCACTTCGTAAGCAAGCATCCACTTCGTAAGCAGACGTTCACTTCGTAAGCAAACGTTCACTTCGTAAGCAGGCATCCACTTCGTAAGCAGAGCTTACTCAGTGTTGTGCGTTCGCTACATCTCCTTCATAATCCTTGACCTTGGATTATGCGGTTCCTTTTCCGGACAATCTTATAACGGATGAAACATCCTACAGATCAAAAAAGTACACTTGCAGGATGCAAGCAAGCTTGCCCTCTGCAAGTATATTTTTCGATCTATAAGAAATGCTTTGCATTTCTTATAAGATTACCCTACAAAAAAACTCCAAATCCACGAGGATTTGAAGTTTATGTGCTCACTATATCCAAATCCTCTTATTGACCGAGTATCTCAACTCGCTTCAGGCCGGCACCTTCCAAATAACAATGGGGTTGCCGTGGCTTCGTAGTCCCTTCTGACTCCACCACTCTGAATAAGAGAAGTTCTTTTGCAATTAACTGTATCTGCGATACTTGTCTATCATACTCCATATATTCCTACAGGTCAAGAACTGATTGACTTTACACCCCCATTTTTTTATAATATTGATAAGTTTAATCAATAATTAGCAGAGGAGGGTTGTCTATGAATATCGTTCAGATCATGATGCATCGCGTTTCGCTCGGAATGACCATTGCCGAAGACGTGTACAAAGGCGAACAACTCCTCATTCCAAAGGGTACGGTGATCAACAACGAAGTAATGAATATCCTTCGTTATTCTTCCATTGTTTCCATTGCCGTTTATGGTAAAGATGCATCTGTCAAGACCGTTTCTGAACCGATTTCCGTGCCTACCCACTCAGAGAAATTGCGCCAAAGCGAGCATTTCAAGAAATTCGAGCAATCTTTCCATGAAACAACCGAAACATTCCAGACGCAGTTAAATGATATTGCCCGACGCAATGTAGACATCAACTTAGATGATATGTTTCGGTCTGCGGAAGAGATCATGGAAGGTCAGACAAATACATATGAATTAATGGATATTTTGAGCAATATCCGTTATTTTGATGATGCAACGTATGCCCATTCTCTAAATGTTGCCCTGCTGGCGAACATATTCGGGCGCTGGCTGCATTACGACGAAGACCAACTGAAGATCTTAACGGTCGCCGGTCTGCTGCATGATATCGGCAAGGTTTTGATTCCCGCAGAAATCATCAAAAAACCGGGTCGTCTGACCAAAGAAGAATTTGACATCATTAAGCAGCATCCTTATAAGGGCTATCGCTTATTGCAATCCAAAAAAGTAGATGAAAATATTGCCCAGGTTGCACTAATGCACCATGAAAAATGCGATGGCAGTGGCTATCCAATCGGTCTGAAAGGTCCTAAGATCAATGAACTTGCCAAACTCATCACCATTGTGGACATTTATGAGGCCATGACTGCTAACCGCTGTTATCATCAGGGAATCTGCCCATTTGATGTGATTCGGATGTACGAGGACGATGGTTATGTCCTTTACGATCCCAAATATCTTGTTCCTTTTTTACAGGGTATCTCTGACACTTATCTCCATAATACCGTATTGCTCAACGATGGTCGTCAGGGGGAGATCATCCTAACGAACAAGACCAGGGCTTCCCGCCCCGGCCTGCTTGTAAATGGTGAATATGTGGATCTATCTTTCCACCCGGAATTACAGATTGTATCCATTCTGTAACCATGCCGGTATATCTTTATGCATCTTTTAGGATTACGAGTCTCTCTCCCGGTTCTAATGTATCCGATTCCAATTCATTATATGCTTTTATGTTCTCAATCGTTGTATAATAATTCTTGGCAATACTCCACAGTGTATCTTCTTTTTTCACAACATATCCCGTCACGCTTGGCAGTTCTCTTTTTCTTTTCTGATCAATCGGCTGCACCTGAAGATCCAGCACTGCTCTGGCACGTTCGTTGGTAAATGCCAGCACCTCAAGAGACACCTCTGCTTTTACCTCGATCTCATTTTCTCCCATCTGTATAGCATGAATCTGATCTAAGAATGGCATAATGGAATAGGTAACCCCCTCTCCCATCCCCTGCACTTCAATCTCATAAGAGAATGGAATATCAAAATTAACTGAAGATAACATTCCGTTTTCAGCCTTGTTCAGATATGTGATCTGCGTTCCAACCACACCTTCTACCATAATACCCTTTGCCGTTGGCTGTGTTTCATCAACAGATACCGATCCTTCCACATTACAGATCTGTAAAATGCTCTGTTGTTTGGGCATTGTCAATGTATCCGACACTTTTGCTTTTGCACAATTACGTACAAGCAAATGTTGTAAAACAAAACTCCGATACTGAGGCGTAATGTCCACCCGGGTGGAATATGCATCCCTTACCAGTTGCAGATCTTCTGTGCCATATAGCTTCAATTCCACCGTAAATTCTGTATTTAACTCAACGACTCTGTCATGTCCCCGTTCATCCTGCATAACCGTAATATGATATTGATCCAGACTTAACACACTTCCCGAAATCATATCCTCATTTGCTAACGGAGCCTCTATCCGTTGTTCAAATGGTACCTCCACCGTAAAATACTGTATCGGCATTTCTTCCTCCTCTGCAGTGTATATAAGGAACAGATTCAGATTACCACTCGCTAACACATATCCATCTGCTGATTTCATCTGAACTCCTGTTACCGAAAGACTCTTCCAGATAACCTGATATATATCCGGTTTATTCGCCGGAATTTCTACCGTTTCCGACACTTGTGCCTTTTTTGTCTCCTGTAAATGCAGGCACATCATCGAATAATTTTTGCTTAGAACTTCCGTTCCGTCCTCATCAGACACTTCGCATACAGCCTCAAACTGCTCTTTCTCTTTCACCTGATAGTCCAGACCGATCAATGCTTTTAAGTTAATTTTCCGGGAGTGCAGCATCGTAACCGTCAGATCATTTAAACAGGCGTGCACTTCTATGTAATCCGTCTCTTTCGTTCCATCTGCATTAATATATTCAATAAATGGTACCTTTCCGTCTAAGCTGTCAAACACACTGCTTTCCTTATTTCCACTATATAGGATCTGATAGTGTAACATTCCTTTCACCTGAAAACGGTCAACCATTGCCTGTGTCTCTTCGACAACTACATTCCCCTTTACCAGAACCAATCGCTCCACATCCAACAGGTTCTCCGGAATATTGATCGCATCATCTATTGTAAATTGCATGATATTCTTTGTTTTCCATGCATAGTTCTCAATTTCTTTCTTATTGAATTCCATATACCCTCCTATTATTTGTATGCATTACATCCTCTATTTCCCATTATATGTTCACACAATGTAAAATATGCCGGTTATCTGAAATGCAAATTCTGTTCTTCTTATTGAAAATTGACCTGCACATCATAAAGTTCACATTTGACCGCAATATATGGGTATGTCACTTTCTGGCCGTCCAAGGTTGTACGCTCTTTCGAGGTCAGATCTGTATTGACATAGATGGCATTTTCGGTCAGATATAAATCCGTCATCACAACCTGCAGATCTGTCCGGTCCTGTGCTCCATACCCCACCACGATATACAGATAATCTTTTGTCCGATAGGTCAGTTTAAATGGTTCCTTTCTCTTTTCTTCTATGATTTTATTCAATTCTTCCGGAAGTTTACTCTCATCACATACCGTATAATCTAAATCCTTTATTTTTCCGGAATCACTTTTCACCATTTGACAGCCGGTAAGCACAGCCACTAAAAAACAGAATCCAAACACTGCAATCGATACAAAACGAAGCCGTTTCCGCATGGTACCTCCTCTACAAACTCTTCTCTCTACTATATGAATGTCCACACGCCATTAGAACGTAGAAAAGAGACGGAGCCTTAACGAATAAGATCGTTAAAACTCCGTCTCTTTTGCACACACATTTTATTTGAACTGATGTCCTCCTAATGTATATTTCGCATTGCTGATTCTTTGCGAAAAGAACAGATATTTCTTCATTTCTTTTTTCTTTCCTTTGACTTTCACTGTCGTAGAACCTTTCAATGCCTCAATTGCTGCCTTACGGCAAGTCTTCATAGTCTTCGTCATCTTGCCTGATTTGTTCTGTTTGTCATACAAACGCAATGCCTTGCTCATGCTGCCATTCCGCACCGGTGAAAACTGTCCTCTCTGATATATAACTTCTTTCACACTATCCGGGAACTGATCACTTCTCTTACGGTTCATTACAACAATTCCAACTGCTTTCTGTCCTGCGTAACACTCGCCTCTTGCTTCGCAATAGATAATGCTCGTCATATACCGCAGTTCGCTTTTTGTATATTCATTTACCTTTTTTTCTTTGGTAGTAGCTTTGGTTGCAGCCTGACACGGTAATTGAAATAGAATACATAATGCAAATGCCGCTGCAATTACGGTTACTAATTTTTTAAAACTCATAACTCCTTCGGATTACTCCGTCTCCTTTACTTAATATTTGTTACAATTATATTCAGCAAGAATTAATTTTTGCAAATCTTTTGTAACAATTTCGTAACAATTATTGCATAGTTTTATCGTTATGTCAACCCTATTTTCTGATTATGTCAACCTGTCCATGAGCAAATCGGCATTTTTCAGCTATTTTCCGCATATTTCGTAAAGAAAACGCGTCGAAAATATTACATTTTTGTTACAATATGGATGATGTTTTTTGAAAATAAAAGTGAACGAAACAGACTTTAATAAGAAAATCAGATTACACAAACGAGACCTCTATATTCATTCAAATCGTATGATTGTCCCGTAAAAACTGCATAATCTGATCATAATGATCCGGATCATGTGGAAACAGACAATTCGTACAATCTTTTATCTTGCTTCCATCTGCTAAGACGATATATTCCGGATGTCCCAAACAATCCGGAAAGGGATTCATCGGACAATAACAGAACAAACAGTTGAAGTGCTCCGGATCTGCCCCCGGATGGCACGGAAAATATTCACATTCTTTATTGCAAAAATATCTTGAACTATTTGTCATGAAACAGACTCTTCTTTCCTAAAAATTTACAGATAATGTTGTAGCAGGCCTTATATCCGCCTGCCACTCCTAATATCAGAAAAAATACAAAACAATTCGTGTGGAAATGGGCATCGATTGCGTAACCAATCCCGCCACTGATTAAGATTGCTGTAAGCATTGCAATCGCAAGCTGGCTGATCAATGCTAACATCTTCATAAAAATTACTCCTCTATCATACCGATCCGGCGAATATGTCTTTCATCATTTGAAAATGGTGTATCCAAAAATGTATCGACAATCATAAGTGCAAGTCCCGGACCGATTACTCTCGCTCCCATTGCAAGCATATTCGCATTATTGTGCTCTCTCGTAGCCTGTGCACTAAAACAGTCATGACAGAGTGCTGCACGGATTCCCTTTACCTTATTCGCTGCGATTGAAATTCCAATTCCGGTTCCACATATTAAGATTCCTTTATCACAATCCCCCTTAGCAACCGCCTCTGCTGCCTTTTTCGCATATACTGGATAATCAACGGATTCCTCCGAATAACAGCCGAAATCGTTATATTCCAGTCCTCTCTCCTCTAAATGTTTCTTAACCTCCTGCATAAGTGCATATCCACCATGGTCACATCCTAAAGCTATCATTTTTGCTCTCCTTTCTCTATCCACAAACCATACATCATTTGGTTTTTTCTCTCATACAGGATCATCCCCGACCTGAATAACCCGTTGTCCCGCCGCCTTTAACAGACGGTTCATAATGGCATACGAAAGTCCATCTCCACGAAAACTCTCCGCATATATATAATCTGCATTGGCAGCATCAAATTCTCTCAACGCTGCATATAAACCTGCCGCAACCGTATTGCGTTCATGTCGTGCGCCCACGCACACTAACGCATCTGCGTGTCCTTCATAACAGGGCAGTGTCTCTTCCGGTGCCATAATTCCCACCGTATATCCCTCTGCTCTTTTTTCATCTGCAAGCTCACAGATCTTACGGATCACAGCCTGTTGGCTTCCGTCTTCTTCCACATGTCTTGCCTCTACCAAACTTAATTGTCCTTTCGGCGCATAATGTGTATATTTCATTCCCGGTGCCTTCGGATGACAATTCTCCATTGGTTTTTCCAGTGCCGGGTCTATGATCACCTCTCCAATAATCTGCTCTAACATCTTTTTGGTAATAAAGCCCGGGCGTAAGATAGTCGGAACATCCCCACTTACATCTATGATCGTAGATTCAATACCAATTCCAACCGGTCCGCCATCTATAATATATTCTATCTTTCCGTTCATATCTTCTATAACATGCTCTGCCTTTGTAGGTGATGGTCTTCCGGAAGTATTCGCACTTGGAGCTGCCACATATACGCCAGACTGTCGAATCAGGGAAAGCGCTGCCGGATGGGAAGGCATCCGGATTGCAACTGTATCCAATCCTCCTGTCGTGCCATGCGGTACAATATCTTTCTTAGGCAATATAATTGTCAATGGTCCCGGCCAAAAAGCTTGCGCTAACGCATATGCTTTCTCATTCGGATATCCAAGCACCTCCAGATCCTGCACCTCTGCAATGTGTACGATCAATGGATTATCTGACGGTCTTCCTTTTGCAGCATAAATTCTCTTTGCTGCCGTCTCATTCAGTGCATCGGCACCTAAACCGTATACCGTTTCTGTTGGAAATGCAACCAGTCCTCCGGCTCTTAAACATTGTGCCGCTCCATATAAGGAGCGATCCAGCATCTCCTGGTCATTCTCACATGTTGTCACATCCACTATCTTTGTATCAATATTCTCTTCTATCAATGTATATTCCCTTCTTCCAAGTACATCCTGTCATGTACATATTGTTCCCGCAATCCGAAATCATATATTAGCAGATAACAATCTGTATGTATCCATATATCCTCTTTTGACCCTTGCTGCATATTATATATTACTTTCACATTCTTCGCAAGATTTCTGCATAACCAACTGCATTATATCATAAAGTAAAACAACCAGATCATTTTCCGGAAGGATTTCTTCTATGAAAAAATATGTTTTCATATATAGTTGTTTCCTGCTATTTCTTATCGCCGTCTTCCCATTCTGTCACAAACTTTCAAAGCAAGTAGTCGCCCTGCATCGGAATAAAACCACGATCGTAATTGATGTCGGACATGGTGGCTCTGATCCCGGAAAAGTAGGCATACAGGGGATAAAAGAAAAAGACGTCAACCTTGCAATTGCCAGATATCTGAAAGACTATCTGATTGCAGAGGACTATACCGTATATATGACACGGGAGACAGATCAGGGGTTATATGATGAATCCGTGTCCAACAAAAAGAAATCCGATCTATCCAACCGAATCCAATTTCTTCAGAAAAAAAATGCTTCCTGCATGATCAGTATTCACCAAAACAGCTATCCCGATACCATTCAACATGGTGCTCAAACTTTCTACTATGAAGGTCGTGAAGAAGACAAAAATTTCGCCCAATATGTTCAGGATTCCCTGCTGGCCTTTGACCCTTCCAACACCCGCCAGATAAAATCAAACACCTCTTATTATATATTAAAAAACGCTCAGGTTCCTTCGATCCTGATCGAATGTGGTTTTCTCTCTAATCCGGAGGAAACAGCCAACTTAACCGACCCAAACTATCAAAAACAGATTGCTTACGCTATCGCTATCGGTACCTGCCGTTATCTCCGCTAACTTCTAATATTCATCAAATCCGGGCTGCCCTTTCCGGACAGCCCTTCATTCTCTTTTGTTTCGAACGAATTTCTATGCATTTTAATGTCAACTATATCTTTTTATTTTCTTTGACACACTCTTTTTTCTTCCCAATTAATGAATGATCACATATGTATCTTCTGTTGCATCTCCTCCTTTCTGACTCCAAATTGTGCGAATGTGGTGTATAACATGTAACATGGAGTCTGCATATTATATATTAGAATTCTTCGAAATAGAGCATCCGGATATATCAAGTATTTTAAACTCTATTCATAAACTCTACATATACTATACTAAGTAATTTTATGACTTTCAATGTTCAAAATAGTTCCATTTATGACTATTTCAGTACTATTTATGTACAAATTTGTACCATTTATGTTCTTTTGTACATAATTATGTTTTTTTGATGAACTCCTGCGCAGATACTTTACTTGATCACATTTTGTGATACACTTAAATAGAGCGGTATTTTCATAGAAATCCATAAATATCTAATCATTTTTTACTGAGATTATGCTATACTAAACTATAAGAAAGTTGCATTTCTGTTGAAAATATGCTATTGTTTAGGACACCTACAGAAAGAATCCCTGATTTCTTCTGTAACCAGACATTTTTGCATGTTTATGCAGATATCATATCTGCCACATATAAAGGAGATGATTCTATGAAGTTAGAAAGACTAAGCGAGAATCAGATTCGCTGCACACTGAACAAAGAAGACTTAGCAGACAGAGAGCTTATGTTGAACGAATTAGCTTATGGAACCGACAAAGCGAAAGAGCTTTTTCGTGATATGATGGAACAGGCTGCTGACGAATTGGGATTTGAGGTAAATGATATTCCTCTTATGATCGAAGCGATTCCTGTCTCTCCTGATTGTCTGATCTTAATTATAACAAAGGTAGATGATCCGGAAGAACTGGATACACGTTTCTCCCGTTTTTCAAAATATGCTAACATTGAAATTGATGATGACAACGATGACTCTGATTCCAACGACGATGAAGACACCGGGTTTATATCATCACCGGAATCTTTATTAGAAACAAGCTCAGATATTGTAGAGAATATTGAACAAGTAAAGAAACAGACCGAATCCGGTAAGAATCCGAACTTCGTTCCACTATCCGCTGCAATCAGAGAGAATTCCAACAAAAAGAAGTCTGATAAGAACAAAGATAAGAAAAAAGAGCAGGCTAAGATTGCTGGATACCGCATTTTCTCTTTCCAGAATATCAACGATATCAGCAAAGCAGCCGCTATGGTTGCTCCAATCTATAAAGATGCCAATTCTTTATATAAGAGTCCATTTGACAACCACTATTATCTGATCGTGAATAACCAGTCAGACAATATTGAAAATTATCAGCGTGCATGCAATCTGTTGAGTGAATATGGAACCAAAGTAAAAGCAAATTATGCAATGCCATATTATTTCTCAGAGCATTTCAAATTGATCATTAAGGATGATGCAATTCGTACTTTAGCAAGCATTTAATGCATTGCATCACAAACATTTACAAGACACAAAAATCCCTTGGAAAGAATCTTCTATCCAAGGGATTACTTATATGCCGCGATTTAAAATATTATGCGTCTTTCTTTGCCAGGTACTCGTTAATGTCATGGAGTAATACCTCTACATCCATTCCATGAACCTGTGCTGCTTCCTCTAATGTCTCAGCCTGAGAAGCAGGGCAACCCGGACAATGCATTCCATTTGCCATCAAAATTGCTGCGTTACCCGGATCAATTGTAATAATCTCACCAATCAACATATCTTTATTCACTGTCTGTGCCATAATTGTAATTCCTCCTAATTATAATTTCCTATGCATATACCATAATCTCTGTCGTTCCTAAGACAAGAGCATCCGGTTATGCACCTGTTATCCTAAGTATAGCCATAACGAGGTTATTATAAACAGTTTTCCGTTAAAATGCAACTATTTATACAAACATCATCCAATTCAGGACTTCTCCTAAAAAAACAAGAAATGAAACTCCACATACCACATATACACATACATCCTCAACTGCACTCTTGATCTTTCTCATATTCTTCACCTTAATCCTTTCTTATCATCCTGTGACGGCCGTCTCACATCGTTTATGAATCAAGCTTATCACGCACCCTTGCCAAACCATGGCAAAACAGAAAAAATTTTTGAAAAATATTTTATAAATTTTTGCAGTCAGCAAAATATGTTGTTTAATAAGAAGTGTTTACAAGCGGAACTCCTATCTTTATATACGTCTCATCCTCTTTTTCATCATATGACATTACGATCTGGATATTGACTTTTTTATTGTTCAACTTCAAATAATCCTTTTCCAACCATGTATAACCGTACACTGTACAGATATTATTTTCTGTTATTTCATCCACTTTTTTTGCCTTTACAAGCGCAAATATCTGCTCCGGTACACTTTCTTTGCCTGTTAAAGCAATATTTCCCGCCTGCTTCATTGCAACCTCAATGCTAACCTGTGCCTCAACACCAATCTCCTCATAAATTCGTTTTACTTTCCGATACAATGAAATTGCCGGTTCCATTTCCTGTCTGGTTGTTATATTGGTCACAATATATTGTTCCGGTTCCGCTCCGTCCTGATCCAAACTAATGAGTTGCAACTCAACCGTTGCATATTTTCCCTTTTTCACCAACATCTTTTTGGTAAAATGATCTCCCGTTCCATTCCGGAAAGTATATCCATCCGTAATTCCTAATTTATCCGCAAAATTTATTAACATTTTTTTCTTATTTGCATCTGTCAGTTCCATATCTCCAAATTTTCCATACCCATGAATGGTCTCTTCCGGTGCTTTGTCCTGTTCCACAGAAAATGCTGTTACCGCTTCTTCCCTCAATCGAATGCGTTGTTCATAATTAACATACATTTGTATCGCTACAATACTCCATACTACGATCAAAAAACTGATCTTTGCTTTTTTTGTCACAAAAATGCCTCCAATCCAATTCCATGTTACTTATAGGATTGACGGCATTTTCTAATTTATTCAGCAATTGCGACCTCTTCTCTTAAGTAAAAGTTAAGAAATCATTCACAAATCTTATACATTTCGGACACGATTTTTTCACAGTTTCTGAATATACTATGTATTGTAAGAACTTTTCATATGAGTACATTAAGTTGTACTCGAATTCTCCCCCCTCATTAAAGAAGCGAAGGTAAACCCTTCGCTTCTTGTATTTTATAAATTATATTTTGATCATTTTACTTTAACAGTTGCAAATACAACTGCCCCTGATTTCTTCACAATCTTAATTTTTGCTTTCCCACGTCGTCTGCCCTTAATCTTTACTTTATAAGAACCACTCTTTTTTACTGATACTATTTTTTTGCCTTTTGTAACTTTTATTGTCTTAACTGGTGACTGCTTATAAGTTGCAAAAATATAAGATTTTGTTTTCTTATATGGTACAGTTATATAAGTATTATCTTTTACTGTCTCACACAAAAACTCCAATTCGCCATCAACTTGTTTAACCGCCATAACCATATATGTTCCCTTTCTCCGTAAGAAATTTGGCGGCTGCCAATTAGATACTTTTACCCATTTATTCAATCCAATCTGCCCTATATTTAAATAACTTTTGGGCATTTCAGTAAAAAAATATTTCCCAGCTTTTAAATACGGATATGATTCTTTATATCTACCGCATTCACATGCATATACAAATTCATGTCCAGTCGCGGTAGAAATTGTTGAATATTGATCGCCTGTATAATTATCTTGTTCTCCTAATTTCCATTTTATAAATCTGCAAAGTTCAAATTGATAAACCTGTTCATTACATGTTGGACAATAATATAATTTCTCATGACCATATACGTATCTTCTACAGTCTTTTGCTTTATCATAAATAACAATTACTTTATTATGAAACTCTTCTATTACTTCACTTCTTGAAAGCGTAACATATCTATTTAAATAATCTATTTCATCCATATCTGATTCATAGTCTTCGTATTCTTCATAATCACAGCCAGAAACCCCTCCTTCAATATACCTAATAAATTTCTTATCCGGATGTTTACAGACTGATTCTGCTTGTACAAAACAACACGGTAAACATAAAAGATATACCATCATTACCAAACTAAATACGCTTGTATTTTTCATACTAAATTCCCCATTCTTTTCTAATCAATTCATTGCATTCCACTATTTTATCCCAATTACATTTTAATTGTACATCTTATGTTACAGCACAATATAATCATCGTTACTACGATAACTTTATCTACCATGAATCATAACACTAGAAAACTTCGCATTTAAAACATCCGAGATTAAAAATGGCAAGCTAATTGTAGCATATCTCATATATAACCACAAGATAATCCTTTTTCTAAACGTTTTAACCAATATAAACAATTCTCATATAAAGAATCAGCAACCTACTAGAGGTTGCTGATAATCAATAAATGAAATCCTATTTAAGAATCAATCCCATCCAGATATATAATTCACAGATGCATATCCATATGTTCCTGTCTTAATACGCTGAATATGATACCACTTATAACCATATTTTCCATATGTGTTCCAATCGATCCATACATATTCACCAGCATACATAAGTTCCAATACTGCAGATGTCGTGCTAGGTTTTGCTCGTAAATTAACTCCATTTCCTGAAACATCTCCATTTGCTGAATGTTTTGCTCTGACAACAGCCAAACTACGATTATTGTTCTCATCATACGATACTACCTGCATATCTACTTCATTTAATTGCAACTTTTGTTCTTTCGTAGCAGCATGTATCTGTGTTGAAAATAATAGAATCAAGTTCAAGCTCATAAAACTAGAAAATACTAAATAACTAATAATTTTTTTCATTTGTGTTTCTTTCTTTTTATTTATTATGATTTCATTTATTTGATCTCCCTGTATACAAACTCCCATTTACTATCCTCACACTGTTGCATCATCCGGTTCTTCCATCCTTCAAATGCCTCCTTTGTAAGCAAACGATATTGAAAAAAGGTGTTTGTTGTATAGCTATAACTGATTATAGATATCATATCCTGTGTGGTCTCAAAGCAATAATTTACTGTACCATGCTGTAATATACCCAAATCTTTATCAATCGTTGTTTGGATATAACATCGACTGCCAGAGTATTGCTTCTTTGTAAATATATCATTTTGAGTCTGCGCCTGTGCGTATAACGACTGCTCTAACTCCTGATCCTCAGATATATCAGTTGCATAGTTAGTAATATCCCCTTCTAAATCAATACTGACCACCTGTTGTGCCTTTAAATCTACCTGAATTGTATATTGTATCTGATCAGACTGACTACATATAGAAACGTACGATTGTGTTGGTTGTGTCTCTCCATCTAATACTTGATCATTCTTATTTACAACCTGTAAATCTTCCCGTTGCTTTTGAAATAAATTCATCGTCATTTGTATTGCTACATCCTCTGCATCAAAATCCACCGAATTTTCCTGTTTCTTCGGTGTTTTTACCCCCTCTGCTTCAGCCCCAGATGTTTGTATATCTTTCACATCTTTTTTCCCTGTGTAATGTGATGAATGTCCCCTTCCTTGAAACAAGTGCTCCGTAGAAAAACTGACACCTACTCCAAACACACATATCAAGAATAATGCAATAACCGCTATTCTTTTTTTTAAATAAAAGTCTAAATGTTCCTTTCCCTTTGCTTGCGATATTCTCTGATTCAACATTTCCGTGTAACCGTTAGGAAGATTTATCGTTTGGCAATTGGTATAAGCCAAAATCACCATATCCATCTCTACATCTGATTTATTCATACTATTCCTCCTTTACTCAAGAAATATATACAGTTGCTCTCTTGCCCGCGACAAACGAGACTTTACAGTTCCTTCCGGAATCTTAAGAATTTTACTAATCTCTTTGGTTGTAAATTGCTCATAATAGTACAATACAACGATTGATCGCAAAGCAACTGGTAATTCCATAACGACTAACCAAAGCTCATCATATTGAAAAGGAATACTCGCTTCTTCTGATAATGGCAACATTGATTCTCTCTTATGTTTCCGAAGCAATGATAGACATTGATTGATCAGAATTTTCATAAGCCATGCTCTTGCACTCTCCTTTTTTCTTAATGTATAAATTCTCTCATACGCTACTACAATCGTTTCCCCAACTGCATCTTGAGCATCTGCATCATTTTTCATGTAAGAGAACGCAAGTCTATATAAATATTCTTGATTATCTAATATAAGCTCTTCCAGCTCTTCTTTGGTCAAATTCGTCATTTCATCCCTTCTTTCTATAACCGGTTACATAGATTAGACGCTGGATAATACTATTTGGTTCATTTTATTTTTATAAATTTCACAAAACCGAAAGATTTTCTTCACGTTTTGTTCACACATTCCCAATATACTATACATCGTAAGAACTTTTCATATGAGTACATTAAGTTGTACTCGAATTCTCCCCCCTCATTAAGAGAAGCGAAGGTAAATCCTTCGCTTCTTTTTATTTATATGAAATTATTGATCTCTATTCTTTGCTCCACAGATAACAATAACTTTGCGTTCTGGCAGCAAAATATTCTTCCTTCAATAGCTTGCGAACTTCCGCTTTTGTGTACCATTGCGCTTCTATCTCCTCCACTGTAGAAGTACTTGGTGCAAATTCGCCTTCTGCAACACCAACAACACAGACATTCTTTTCATTCGAAAAACCAATCGCAGAAAAACTCTCACCCAATATGTCATTCACCTGTACAAGTGTAAGTCCTGTCTCTTCCCGCAATTCTCTGGCTGCACTTTCCATAAATTCTTCTCCCGGATCGATCAATCCCGCCGGAAAATTATATACAAAGTCTCCGCACGCCATTCGGAATTCCCGATTTAACAACAATCGCTCCCCTGTCTTATCATGCATGATGAGCACAACGGAATCTGCCGGATGATCGGAAAGTTCTTCCTGCGTTGTTAAATTCTTATTCCGACTGATCATCTCATATACTTTCTTCTTATGATCTACTGTTGTATAAGTAATATCATACCGGGTAATGAACTTTCCCTCTTCCTTTTTCTCTATACTGTTGAATTCCATGTAATGCCTCCCTTTCAAAAAACAATCTATTATCTAGAAAAGGGATTGCTTCTTACGAAACAATCCCTCGCTTTTGTTTATTCCTCTGCCGGTATCTCTACCTTAATACAAAGTTCCTCTAACTGCTTGGCATCTACCTTATCCGGTGCATTACTCATCAGACAGCTAGCATCTTTTACTTTCGGGAATGCGATCACGTCACGGATAGAATCTGCTCCGGTCATTAACATGATCATACGGTCTAATCCAAATGCTAATCCTGCGTGTGGTGGTACACCATACTTAAATGCTGTCAACAGGAATCCAAAACGGTCATGTGCATCTTCTTCACTGATTCCGAGAAGCTTGAACATCTTCTCCTGAATATCGTCCTGATGGATACGGACAGAACCACCACCAAGCTCGACACCATTTAATACGATATCATATGCTTTGGCTCTTGCCTTACCCATATCGGTATCTAACAGGTCAAGATCTTCTTCCATTGGCATGGTAAATGGATGATGCATTGCCATATAGCGGTTCTCTTCATCGGACCACTCAAATACAGGGAACTCCGTTACCCATAAGAAACGATAATCATCCTTACTTACCAACTCTAACTGGTCTGCTAACTCGCAACGTAATGCTCCAAGTACGGAGAATACGATCTTATCCCGGTCAGCCGCAAATAATAACAGATCTCCCGGCTGTCCGTCCATTGCCTTCACCAAAGCGTCCATCTCTTCATCCTTCATGAACTTGGCAAAGGAAGACTTGATACTTCCATCTTCATGAATTGCAATATAAGCAAGACCCTTTGCACCATAACCCTTTGCAAAATCCACTAAAGCATCAATCTTTTTACGCGGCATTGCACCCTGTCCCTTGACATTGATACCACGGACAGAACCACCATTCTCGATCGCTCCCTTGAATACAACAAAGTCACAATCCTTTACCACATCCGTTACATTGACTAATTCCATACCAAAACGGATATCCGGCTTATCGGAACCAAACCGTTCCATTGCCTCTCCCCATGTCATTCTCTGAAGCGGAAGTGGTACATCCACACCAATTGCCTCTTTGAATACTCTGGCAAGTAAACGCTCATTGACATCTAATACATCTTCAATATCTACAAAGGATAACTCCATATCAATCTGTGTGAATTCCGGCTGACGGTCTGCACGAAGATCCTCGTCACGGAAACATTTGGCCACCTGATAATAACGGTCATATCCGGCTGCCATCAACAACTGCTTGAAGATCTGTGGTGACTGTGGCAACGCATAGAAGCTTCCCGGATGCACACGGCTTGGCACCAGATAATCTCTTGCTCCCTCCGGAGTTGACTTATTAAGAATTGGTGTCTCGATCTCCAAAAATCCTTCTTCTGCTAAGAAGTTACGGATAATGCTTACTACCTTGCTTCTAAGGATCAGATTACGCTGTAAGTCCGGGCGGCGAAGATCTAACGTACGATACTTCAGACGAACTTCTTCCTTTGTCTTGGAATTCTCCTCAATTGGAAACGGAGGTGTCTCTGCCTCGGAAAGAATCCGGATATCCTTTGCAATGATCTCAATATCACCGGTTGCCAAGTTCTTATTGATTCCACCTGCACGAAGTGCAACCTCACCTGTAATCGCAACGACATATTCACTTCTTAACTTCTCTGCCTTCGCAAAACTCTCACTGCCACATTTATCCTCTTCAAATATTACCTGCAAGATACCGCTGCGGTCACGAAGATCTACAAAAATGATACCACCCTTGTTACGACTCTTCTGCACCCATCCCATTACGGTAACGGTCTCATTAACATTCTTGCTACTGACTTCTGTACATCTGTGGGTTCTGTGCAACCCCTTCATTGACTCTGCCATAATTGCCTCCTATATCGTTTCTTTCAGGAAATTGCGTATCACAATTCCTCATTATACACAAATAATGCGTGAGCAATCACACTCACGCATTATTATAACTTCTTTCAAATTGTTTGTACAGTAATTTCTTACTGTGGTCCAATGTATTCTGATCCACCAAATGCAAGGATAAGAATAAAGATTGGATTCAAAAAGATTAAGCCTAATGTAAATCCTACATCATGACCAAACGCCTTAGATAACTTATGCAGGGAAATGATATTGATCACTGCACTTGCAATACTCAGCAATGAACCGATTACCGGAATCTGAAGAGCTGTAATAATACTGCCCACTACTGCAATTACCAAAACAACCCAGAAATATGTGGTATCCCAGGTAAAGCCAAACCGTACATACTGATTGTAAAACGGAATTAAACACTTCCATCCATCTTCTCCGGCTTTCGTAAAAATTCTCCAGTTCGCGATAACTGCAATTATAATCCACACAATCATCGCTACTACGATCACACCAAGCATACCTGCAACGGCTGCCAACATAGCTGAATCATAACTATACATATCTTCCACCTCATTATATAATATTCTCCGAATCACGTCGAAGTATGTATTATTATACTGTAGATGCATAGATTACGCAAGAGAAAACAGGTAAAATCTACTTAAACTTATCTTTAAATTTGTTAATATTATATATTAACTCGTTTTACTTACTATACGGAAACCTTATTCTTATTGGCTGCCATCCGCTCTACAACAATTGGAATCTCACATGGTTCCGCAACACAATATCGTGCCGCATCCAATTCATGTTCTGCACCATATCCATACAGGCACCCTATAAACGGGATATGATTCCCATTGGCTGCCTGCATATCATAAAACCGGTCACCAACCATAACAGCCTGTTCCGGCTGAACACGTTGTAATAATACACGAAGACTATCCGCTTTACTGTCTTTCGGAGTAAGACCCTGCACATGTTCAAACTCCTGCTCTATACGCAAAGCCTTAAGAATAACTGCAATCTCTTCTTGCGTTGCATTTGAACAGATGGCCAGCTGATGTCCATTCTCCTTCAGACTATGTAACATTTGCAAGACACCCGGAAACAACTGTGCCTTTTCTTCTACCTCTGCAAACCATAATTGCTCAATTAACGCAGAGAATTCATCTATCAGTTCCTCTGCTCTCTCTCCAAAGAAGTACTTTACATCCTCTGTAAAGGTTGCACCGATACGGTCACGCAGCTGTTCATCCGTAAAATGATCCGCTCCCATCTGTTCTAATGCTTTATGATATGCGGCAATACCATATGTCTCTGTCATATTCAGGGTTCCATCAATATCAAATATAACTAACATACTAGAAAATTCCTATCATACATCCAAGAATACTCAATACAAAGATTCCAAGAATAATATATATCGTCTTCACATTCTTCTTATATAGCCATACGCATAAGAAGGTTGCCCCAAGAGGTAATAATCCCGGGAATATCTGATCAAAGATCGATTGCAACGTAGTCTCTGTCCCCGACAGGGTAAAGGATAATGTTGTCTGTAGCGAGACCATTGTACCGATCATGGCACCAATTACAGTTAATCCAAGTATGGATGCTCCATAAGATAACTTCTCCATCATATGATTTTCGGAAGCATTCTCTAAGAACTTGGTACCCAGTTTATATCCATATTTTCCTGCAAGGATCTTGGTCAGGAAATGAATAGAGGTATAGATCAGAAAATACAAAATTGCTCCCAATATATTTCCCTGCTTTGCAAGTCCGATACCAATACCTGCAGCAATGACACGGAATGTTCCCCAGAAGAAAGAATCGCCAATTCCGGACAACGGTCCCATCAGACCTACCTTAACATTATTGATGGATTCTGTATCAAAATCCTTATTCTTTGCATTTTCTTCTTCCATGGCAACACCTAATGACATTACAAAAGGTGATACATGTGGTGTAATATTAAAGGTTTCGGTATGCCGTTTCAGTGCTGCATAGAAATCATCATCATTCGGATATATCTTACGAAGCGGTTTCTCAATTGCATACATATATCCATATGCCATCATTTTGTCAAATGACCAGGAGCTTTGAATCGTGAAGGATCTCCAGAAAATGCTCCGATAGTCTTTGGCTGTCATAATCTCTGTTGATTGTTGTTCTTTCTTCTCCATTAGAAATCCTCCTCTGCTTCTTCAAATTTCATGCTGTTAACTGCAATCAATGCCATACAAAGTCCGGCAACCGCTACTCCGATTACATCCATTCCAAGGTACATAACGGCAATAAAGCCAATGAATAAGAATGGCATGATCTTATTGTTAGACATCATCTTAATTAACAGAGCAAGTCCTACACAGGACAGAACTCCCGCTGCTACATTGAAACCATCCATTACTACATCCGGAATCAGATTCAATACACTATTGATCGTATCTGCACCAAATGCCACCGCAACGAATACAAGCAGTGCTGACGGAATACCGATCGACAATGGTACAACTGTTAAATGTAACAGATTCGCCTTCTTTAAGTTTCTCTCATTTACCGCCTTATCAATCTGCTTACCTGCCCAGCTTCCCGGAATTGCATAACAGAAGTTTCTCCACATCTGTAAGAAAACAGATAACGGAAGTGCTAACGCAACAGCAGTTCCGACACCGGCTCCGGATTGAATTGCTACCGCAATACTAAGTACACTTGATGCATATACCTCCGGAGGAACCGCACTTCCTACCATAATGGAACCCATGAACATGGCCTCTAACGATGCACCCATAATAATTCCTGTTGTCATATCTCCCATGATCAAACCAATGATCGGACCTGTAAATAATGGACGTGACATCATGCAGGCACCAAAGGTCTGCTCGTCAATGGATGCCAAAAATGCCACTAATGCCACTAATAATGCTTTTACTACCATATATAATCTCCTTCCTCTAGATCAGGCTTTCTGCCATGATCTTCTTCTCTGTTGGAACCGGTCGGCATTCAACTTCAGCACCCGCTGCGATCATCTCCTTAATATTGGAAATATCTGCATCTGTTACGGCAATCGAATTCGTCCACGTCTTCGTTCCGTCTTTCACCTTCATATTGCCAAGATTAATGTGATCTACAGCTTCTACCTCCTTGACCAGGCGAAGTGCATCTGCCGTGTTATCCACAACAATGAACAGCTTATACTTATCTGTCTTGCCGGACTTCAATGCTGCAATCGCATCATCGACTGACTTGGCAACAAACTTCACGCCTGCCGGAGCTGCTAATTTCAGAGAAGTTGCTCTTAACTTGTCTTTTGACACGGCATCATTTACTACAAATATACAATCTGCCGCTAAGGAATTGGTCCATGCAAATGCTACCTGACCATGTACTAGTCTTTCATCCACTCTTACTAATTTAACCATTAAAAATCATCCTCCTCTGTATCCAATGCCTCTCCCAACACCTGGTTCACATTCACAATACCTTCCTTCGCCGACTCAATTGCCTCTGCAATAATCTCTTCTACCGGTCTGTCATCCTCCAACGAACCGGTCAGTTCGATCAGCAAAGGAAGGTTCATTCCTGTAATTACATATACGTTACCGTTTGAGATATACTCTGAGAACTTATTGGCAACACTTCCGCCAAACAGGTCTGCCGCTACGATCAGCTCATCCTGTTCTGACAATGCTTCCATCTGTTCTTTTGCAACCCGGTCCATATCAAAATCCGGTTCTACATAAGCACAGATCACATCGACAGCCTGCGTCTGTCCCAATATAAAGTTCAATGTCTCTTTGATTCCTTCCGCAAATCTGCCATGCGTTGCTATCAATAATCTTCTCATCGCCATCTCTCCTATCTGATTCTAATATTCTACTGTTCTATAATATCTTCTGATATCCAGATTATGATCTCTGACATGTTCAAAATGAGCACTGATTCTCTCATTCTGAGCTGCCAATACCATCGGTGCGACAAACTTTCTCATATCTTCATCGATGCCCTCTAACTTGTAATCTTTGGTATCCCATACTTCTACTACGTCTGAATATCTTCTCACAAATGCCTCTACTCTGTCAACCAATGGGCGGGTCTCATCTTCACCCTTGAATAACATGAAACTCATATCCTTCTCTGTCATCTCAATTGTTCCATGGAAGAACTCTGCAGCATGAATAGACTTGGTTGCGATCCACTGCATCTCCTCTAATACACACATAGCAAAACAATATGTCTCACCCCATGTATTACCGGCTCCGATACACATATGGAACTTCGTATCCTTGTGCTTCTCGGCAAATGCTAACGCTCTCTCATCATTCTGCTCACGTACCTTCAATAATGCTTCCGGCATCTTCTTAAGTGTCTCTAAGAAACGATCACACTCCGGGAACTCTCCATTCTTCTTCATGATCAATGCACCTAACGCAAACATGTGAATATACATATCTTCTACCAGGTTATCGTTGGATGCTGCATTTGCGATCACATAAGTAGATGCTGCACCAAGTGGACAATCCTCTTCTCCTACAAAGGAGATTACCTGTGCTCCTACACTCTTCGCATATTCTGCTGCTGCGATCGTCTCCTTGGTTGTACCGGAAAGAGACGCTGTAATAAGAAGCGAACGATCGGATAACTTCTTTGGCTTTGCAGCTACTAACTCGGCTGCGATCTCATAATACCATTCCACTGTAGAATTGGTCTTCAACATATAAGCAAGAGGGCTTACCATAGAATAAGTTCCGCCGGTTCCTACTAAAAATACATTGTCATATCCCTTTGCATATGCCTGATCAACCACCTCTGCAATCTTTGGAATATTGTTAACTGCTCCATTCAATACACTTAAATATGTTTCATTCTCAAATCCATACATCTCTTATCATCCTCCTAAAATTAAATTTGATCCTGATGTGCGCACATATAAAAGTTCATAACCACTTTGTGTTTATAATATACCACCTTATATTCTTTGTGTCAACCACTTTTTATTTAAAATGTACCAATTGTTTTACCAGATGCATTTTTAATATACCAATTTATGTTTTTCTCTTTCTTTTCCAGATAAATTCTGTTATAATATGTCTAGTATTTAGCAGAGCACAACACCTATCTATCTTATACAGCAATACGCAGTACATTGCTTACAGGATAGATAATGTGGAACAGGAGAACGATATGTCAGACAATGCAACAGAAGTATCCCAGATCATCCGGGAACATATATTAGATAAAACATACGCCTACGGCACTACCATTCCTTCCGAAAGAGATCTGGTACAGACATTACAGGTAAACCGTAATGTCATACGCAATGCAATCGATCTCTTGATCGAAGAAGGACTTCTCAAACGGGTACAGGGAAAAGGAACCTATGTGATCAAGACTGACATTGATGATTCCGCCATTCATTTCAAAGGAATGAGTGAATTGTTATGGCAGGCCGGTTATACTCCGAATTCCAAGGTGCTTACAACTAAGACAAGGGCTGCCGGTCATAAGTATTCCAATATTTTTCACGTACCGGACGATACCGGGATGTTCCAGATCGTTCGTTTACGAAGTGGCAATAACATACCTATTTCCATAGAGAATACAACCATTCTGCACGAGAGCATTCAGAATGAGGATCAGATCGATTTTCAGGTATACTCCTTATACGATATGTTTTCGATCAACAAGATACATATCCATACGATCCGGCATGTATTTTCTTCTTCCAGAACATATAATACCTTTGCACGCTTACTTGGTTTAGAAGAAGGCAGCCCCATCGTTTCGATCGAGATCACCTCATCCACAAAGGACGGTCTGGTAGCAGAGCATACCGAAGTTATGGTAGTTCCCACCTTTGCCAAATATTACACAGATGGCATTATCCGCAACGGCGAATTCTACTTGTCATCCCAGTTATTCTAAATGATTTATCCACAAGGAGGCTTTTCAACATGCCAAAAATGTATAATCTATTAAGTCTTGATATAGAAGAACAGGTAAAACAATATATAGATGAACACAACCTGCAGCCGGGAGACAAGCTTCCTTCGGAGCGCGACTTTTCAACCATGCTGAATGTCACAAGAGTTACTTTGCGCCACGCATTAGAAGTACTGATCGGTAAAGGGATCATTGAACGGCATCCCGGAAGTGGTTACTACCTCTGTCCGCCAAAGACAGACCGCGAATTACTATACTACTGTTTTCCTTATAGGGACTGCACTCTGATCAACGAAGGATATACCACTGAAAAGATATCCTTCATTCCGGAACAGGTACGCAATATTGCCGCTAATTCCGCATTACCGTCTGCCTTTGCCGATCTGGTTTCCAATTATGTGTTAGAATCTGTGGCCGGCCGGCCAATCGGTCTTACCTATATGTTCCAACAGCCGGAATCTACTTCCCTGTTTCCTTACCTGTTTGAAATGAACGATATCCCGGACGAACTGACCATCACACAGACCATCCGCATCTTTCCTTACGAAGAGAATCTGGTGGAACCACTGCATCTCACCAATGCAGACAGTCTCCTGCTGATCAGTAATTTTGTTCACTATCGAAGCCAGACGATCGGTATCAGCTTATCCTTATGCGTAGGGAATCGCGTGAATCTTATAACCAGTATTACTTTACCGGAATAATCCTCTATTCCGGTATTTTTTTGTAATATTTTGCTGACGTTTCCGGTTCTATGCGTATTGACGTGCATTTTATAAATTTTATAATATGATGCAGGGGCGATCATCGTCTGCCCCAATAACGCAGAAAAGAGGATCATGTTATGAAAATGTTTCGAACCAGATTACTTACATATGCTTTTCTTGGCAGTGCATACCTTCTTTGTCAGAACGTTACCACATATGCCATGCCTGTACATACCGCACAGTCTGTTATATTCCAGCCACAATCATCCGATAACCGCATGGGTATCGCAACATCTCCTGCTGCCGGGGAACCATCCGCAATATCATCAGACACCACTACACCGGAACAATCCATCACTCAGCCGCTGGCAGCTGTCCGGATCAGAAAGTGTACCGCCACCTCTCATTCCGCAATACATATAACATGGACTAAGAATGCTCATGCTTCCAAATACGAGATCTACCGGGCAACATCCGCAAAAGGCAACTACAAGTGTATCGCCTCCACCCGGAAACCGCAATACACGGACAAGACCGGCAAAGTGTTCACCACCTATTATTACAAAGTGAAAGCTGTTTCCGGCGATCCCCGGACTTATTCCGACAGCAGTTACAGTAAGATCGTATCTGCAACTGTCCGCAAAAAAGCAAAAAAAATCGCCTATGTAGGCGATTCTATCATGGCAGGATTTCGCGAATATAACATTGTAAAGGGAAAATCAAACAAAGATTTTTCCAAGATCGGTATTCATACCTATAACTACTATACAAGTGATTATATGAAACGTCTGCTTCAATACAAACCGGATCGTATGATCATCATGCTTGGAATGAACAGTTTGGGTGGCAATCCCGGCAAAACACAGATTGACAACATCCTGAATCCCTACAAAAAGATACTTAATGCCTGTCATAAGAAAAATCCACACATGGAAATTGTTGTAATGGGCGTAAGTCCAACCCGTAACAGCTCCGAAGTGAATAATCCTGCCGTCCGGCGCTTTAATAAGGCATTAAAGAAATATGCCAATAGTAAGAAATATCTTCATTACTTTGATACCGTTTCGTTCTTAGCTGACAAATCCGGATCTCTCAAAGCCTCTTATAGCGGCGGCGACGGCATCCACTGGAGTAAAAGCGGATATAATATTACTTACAGGAAACTTCAAAAATATATAAAAGAATGGTAACGTAACCTTTACACGGTATCTATTTTTATATATAGACATTTCCCGGTGATTTCTACATCCGATCGGTGAAGAATTCTTCAAATGCTGTGTAGCCTTCTTTTTCAAGCTGTTCCTTCTGGAACTTCTTATTCTTCTTCATAATTGCAATATTGATCTGCTCTCCATTCTTACGTTTCTCATTTGCCTGCTGCAAAATCGTAAGCATCTTATCTTGTGGCATATTCTTTTCTACAAGATAAGCTGTCTTCTCGCCTTTGCCCGGCACCTGATAATCCTTCTCTAATAAGAGCATAACGATCCGTTCAAATCCGATTGAGAATCCGCAGGCTGGGGTATTCTGGCCGGTGAACTTACCGATCATTTCATCATAACGTCCGCCACCACCGACAGATCCACCAAACTCGTCCATGGAGATCTCGAAGATCGGTCCGGTATAATAACCCATTCCTCTTACTAACGTTGGATCAAATACAATCTTGAAGTCAGCAGACTTCGTAGCATCCACACTTGCCATGATCGTCTCAAGATCTTCTGCAACGCCTGTCTCTAAGTATTCCCCTAATGTCTCTTTCAGATAACGGACACCTTCTACGTCCTGACTCACGTTTGCAAACAGTGCAAGGCATTTTTCAACGGATTCCAAAGCAAATCCCTGCTCGATCAACTCCTCTTTTACACCATCCAGACCTATCTTATCCATCTTATCTAACGTAATGAATACATTGTCATAATCCGCTTCACCAAATCCACTGTAGGCTGCCATTGCCTTTAACATCTTACGGTTATTCAAACGGATCGTAAATTTCTCAAATCCGATCTTGCCAAGCAATGTAGTCGTTGCCGTGATCAGCTCGATCTCTGCTAAAATAGTCGGCTCACCTAAAATATCAATGTCACACTGCATGAACTGACGATAACGACCCCTCTGTGGACGGTCTGCTCTCCATACATTGCCCATCTGTAATGCCTTAAACGGACTTGGCAGATCATTTGCATTATTCGCATAATAACGCGAAAGCGGAAGTGTCAGATCGTAACGAAGACCTCCATCCACTAATACATTTGCATCCTCTGCTGCCTTTGGAACTGCTGCAGTTAACTTGTCACCACGTTTTAAGATCTTGAAGATCAGTTTCTCATTCTCTCCACCCTGATTTGAACTTAAATTCTCAATATGTTCTACACAAGGAGTCTCCATACTTGAAAAACCAAATGTCTTATATGTCTCCTTAATCTGTCCGATCACATAATCACGAATCTCCATCTCTCTCGGTAATATATCTTTCATACCTGTTACCGGTTTTTTCTTCATTGCCATCTTCTCATTTTCTCCTTTACCTGTTATCAATATACTAACTTGTCCTGCGTGTCTCCCTGCAATTCTCTGTTTGTAATCTCATCATATACTATACTCTGAAATGGCAGGAATACTTTCATATCAAAATGCCTTACCTCCTCGATCAGCAGTTCCACAGCGGTCTTACTGTCAAATGCCTTTCTATATGGACGGTCGGAAGTAAGTGCAACAAAGACATCACACACCCGCAATACCCTTGCACCAAGCGGGATCTCATCTCCCACCAGATTATCCGGATAACCGGTGCCGTCATAATTCTCATGATGATGAAGGATCATTTCGCAAATGCGATCCGAATATCCCTCCGCCTTCACGACTTCGTATCCAAGACCTGCATGCAGACGGACATACCGCATCTTTTCTACGTTCAACGTATCATCATCCCCACCGTACAGATAGGTGCTTGCTCTCAATTTGCCAATATCATGAAGCATTCCAGCCACTTCAATATCATGACAAAACTCCGGATCCAACTTCAGCTCTTTTGCTAACATTCCGGCCAGCCGGCTTACCTCAATTCCATGCGCAATCTCTGTTTTCAGGTCTTCTGTCAGATATGCCGACATTTCATCTACTTCAATCCCATCACGATCGATCTCTATCATCCCATCACCTCTTCAAACATCCGCCGTTTACGGTCAATCATCTCGTCAATCCGCTTAATGTACTCATCTACATTTTTTACATTCTCTACACGCTCAATCCGATTTTCCTTATGGAACACAAACTTCGATGATGCTCCTGCTCCCATGGCAAGAATATCTAATTTCTCTTCCATGATCAATATATTATAAATACATTCTTTTCCCTGTTGTGCATACCCGATATTCTCTAATTTCCCCGGAATATTCTTCTGCCGGTATAGATAATATGGCAACAAATCCATTCTTCTTGCACATGCATCTACCGCAAGCAGCATCTCATTGGTACTTCCCTTGATCAATGAATGATAACGTTCCATCTCTATGTTGAGATTTGCCGCACGCTTGATCGCTAACGAATGTACCGTAAGACTGTCCGGTCTTAATTGCTCAATCTCCGATAATGTATGTTCTACCTCTGCCATTTCCTCACCCGGAAGCCCTACGATCATATCCATGTTAATGTTCGTAAATCCTGCCTCACGAGCCATTGCATATGCCTGTCTGGTCTGTTCTACACTATGCGCCCTGCCGATCAGTTCAAGCGTTGCATCTGACATTGTCTGCGGATTAATACTGATGCGCTCCACACCAAGCTTACGAAGTACCAGTAATTTGTCCATTGTAATACTGTCGGGTCTTCCACATTCCACACAGAATTCCTTCACATACTGCATATCAAATGTATGCTGTAAATGCATAACCAGCTCTTCTAACTGAAGTGCAGACAAGGCACTTGGCGTTCCTCCACCGATATATATCGCAACTAACCGTTTCTTCCGGTATGCCGGAGCAGTTGCCACATATTCCATCTCCCGATACAACGCCTGCAAATATGCATCTACTTTATCCTCATAGGTTGCGATCGGATAAGATGTAAAGGAACAATACAGGCATCTTGATGGACAAAATGGTATACCTATATAGATGCAGTATTCGTGTTCATAATCAAAATCCCGGAATAATTCCTGTTCCCTCTTAGCAACCTCGATACAAATGTCTGCCTTTTGTGGAATGGTCAGATAGGTATCTGTATATAAATGCCGGATCTCCTCTTCCGTTGCTCCATGCTCGAGACGCTCCGTTGCAACCTTTGTTGGTCTTACTCCCGTCATACTTCCCCACGGCAACGTCTTGCCTGTGTATTCAGAAAGCATTTGATACAGTGCTGCCTTTAACGGATTTCTGGCAAGTTTCCGGTTGAGAAAATCTACCACAACCGTTTTCTCCTGATGATAACCATCCATATCTTCTAAACAATAAGTAACATACCCACCGCTTGCAACCTGTGTCTCAACATCCGAATCCATCGTGTATGTAACATATAATGAAAGTCTGGTACCATCCTCTTTGGTGACAACCTTCTCGTTATCAAAAAAAGCCTGCAGCATTGCCCGGATATCATTATTAAAATATTCCGCATTTTGTTCTAAATATATCATTCTTCATGTGCCCCGCAAACCATATTGCTCTTCTTCTCCCAGCCAATGGTGGTTCCATCCATATGTCCCGGAAAAATCTTCGTCTCGTCCGGCAAAGTATATAATTTCTGTCGGATGGAATCCAACAGTACCGTTCCATTGCCTGTCGGAAAATCCGTCCGTCCTACACTGCCGCAAAATAATGTATCTCCAACAATGGCTGATTGTAATTCCTCACAATAATAGCACATTCCGCCACTTGTATGTCCCGGTGTCAAAATGCAGGTAAGCGTTGTTCCGATAATGTCAATCTTCTGGCCATCCCGAAGCAGTTCATCCGCCTGCAACGTAATGGGAGTACCAAACATACCAGACAGGTTGGCTGATATATCATTCAGCACCTCTTCATTTTCCACCTTCGAAGCATATACGGGTACGTGAAATGTATTCCTTAACGCCTGCACTGCTCCGATATGATCATAGTGTCCATGTGTCAGAAAAATTCCTTTCAGTTGAAATTCAGGTGTATGGAAAATCTCTATAAGTGCCTCTTCCTCTGCAGCAGGATCAAACACGACACATTCGCCAAGATCATGATTTACTAAAATATAACAATTCGTCCCTAACTCTCCAACTGTTTTCCGAAAAATCTCTAAATCCGCCATCTATACGTCCTTTCTTATCGATCAGCCCACGCTACGCTCTACATCCAGTACTCCCGGTATCATGCGGATCTTCGAGATCACATGATTCAACTGATCGACTGTCTTAATATCAAATGATACGGTAAATGTTGCCCGTTCATTCTTGTTATTACTCTTACTGTTAATTGCCGTCACATTGATATTCGCCTCTGTAAATACCTTCGAAACATCAAACAACATACCGGTACGATCCGCCGCAAAGATACGGATCTCCGTGGAATACGTTGCTGTCGGATTATTTGCTGCATCTTCCTGCCACTCTGCATCGATCAGTCTGGACCGGTCAGTGTCATTCATTCCAACAATATTCACACAATCTGTCCGGTGAATGGATATTCCTCTTCCTCTTGTGACATATCCGACAATCTCATCACCCGGAACCGGAGAACAACATTTTGAAAAATGGACTGCCACATCATCAATACCATGAACCGTAATACCGCCTTTGGAATGATTAGTCCGGTGAAGATCTGCACTCTGATTCAACTGCTCTAACAGCTCATCCTCTGTCATCTGTGCTTTTTCTTCTTTGTGGTAGGTCTCCATCAATTTGTTCATGACCTGGCCTTCTTTTAATGCACCATGACCAATTGCTGCCAGTACAGAATCCCAGTCGCGGAAATTATACTTCACCATAACCGCTTTCAACAGCTCCGGTTTGGAATATGTTGCGTAATTATACCCTTTGGCTTTGCAATATTGCGATAACAGTTCTTTTCCTCTGCTGATATTATCTTCCTTAAATTCCTGCTTAAACCACTGATTGATCTTATTTCTTGCCTGTGCTGATTTGACTATTGCCAGCCAGTCACGGCTCGGTCCTTTTGAGTTCTGTGAGGTGATGATCTCAACGCGGTCACCATTTTGCAGATTATAAGTTACCGGAACCTGTCGTCCATTGACTCTTGCGCCCACCATCTTATTGCCGACTGCTGAATGAATACTGTAGGCAAAATCAATTGGTGTGGAGCCTGCCGGAAGATTCTTCACGTCACCATTCGGAGTGAAGCAATATACCTGTTCTGCAAACAGATCCAGGTCCGTCTTAACGGTACTCATAAATTCTTTGTTATCTTCTGTATCTCTCTGCCATTCAAGGATCTGACGCAGCCAGCTTAACTTCTCTTCCTCTTTGTCTTTGGTTGTTCCTGTCAGATTCTCTTTGTATTTCCAGTGTGCAGCAATACCATATTCTGCCGTCTTGTGCATATCATATGTCCGGATCTGTATCTCGAAAGGCTGTCCGCTCTTACTGATCAACGTTGTATGCAATGACTGATACATGTTTGACTTTGGCATGGCAATATAGTCTTTGAAACGTCCCGGAATCGGTTTGTATTTCTCATGGATAATACCAAGTGCCGCATAACAATCCCTGACACTGTCTACAATGATCCGCACAGCAAAAATGTCATAGATCTGATCTAACGTCTTATGCTGATTGACCATCTTCTTGTATATACTGAAGAAATGTTTCACACGGCCGTTGATCTCTGCCTTAATGCCGGCCTCATCAATACATTCCTTCACATCATGTACAATCGTCTCGATAAACTTCTCCCGTTCCTCTAATCGTTCATCAATCTCTGTCTTTAACTCTTTGAACTTCTCCGGCTCTAAATACTGCAAAGACAGATCATCTAATTCTACTTTGATCTTGCTGATACCAAGACGGTGTGCGATCGGAGAATAGATATCCATCGTCTCTCTTGCTTTCTCGATCTGTTTCTCCGGAGACTGGTACTGTAACGTCCGGAGATTATGCAGACGATCCGCTAACTTGATCAAAATGACACGGATATCCTTTGCCATTGCAAGGAACATCTTCCGCAGATTCTCAGCCTGAAGTTCAATCTTATCCTGCGAGAAATTCAACTGTGTTAATTTGGTAACTCCATCTACTAACAATGCTATCTCCGGAGAAAATTCTTCCGAAATCTCCTCCGTCGTCATAACCGTATCTTCGATCACATCATGCAAGATTCCCGCAGCAATTGTCTCTTTATCAAGCTCTAATTCTGCTAAAATAATGGCGACGCAAAGGGGATGCATGATATATGGCTCACCCGACTTACGGAATTGTCCCTCATGGGCTTTACTGGCAACCTGATATGCCTTCTCAATCATAGTGATATCTGTATTCGGATGATATTCCTGTACTTTCTCAATTAAAGTCTTGTACAATTCCTCCGGTGGTGTAAAATCCTTTGGTGTACTAAGCTCTTTGTCCGTATTTACTAATCCTGCCATATATCCACCTTCTTTTCTTTTGATCTCAATTTCCTCGATAAAATATAGTATAGCCTATATTTTCTAAGATGTAACGGAAAAAATGACATCCAATCATAATTTTGTAAAAAATGCAATAAAACCATCTCTGATTTTACACGTTCTTTGTGTTATTTGAAACGAACCAAAAGTATGCCATTATAAGACTTCACGCACGGTAGCCATTGCATAGCGTTTTACCTGCATTTGCAGGGTGCGTTTACCGTTGAATTCGTTAATTGCCGGATAGTATATAATGTTAAGGATTACGTTATTGAGCCATCCATGTAACATCTTATCATATTCTTCCTGTCCAAACCAACTGACAATATTTTCTTCAAATTCCTGTGCCCGGAAATAGATTCCTTCTGAGATTACTCCATCTTTGTCCTCTAACGTCAATTTTACAACATTACGATCTTTTCCCATGATCTTCGCAGATAACACATTGAGATCCTTCTGTGCAAATATCGGCTTTTCATTTCCTTTCCCAAATGGTGCCAGCCCATCCAGCTGTTCAATCAACGTCTCCGTTACATAAGACATTGGCATCGGTACATCTATATGTATAGTTGGAACAAAATCTTCCTGTGTAAGTGTGCAATTATCATTGATCGCCTTAACAAAATCATCAAATCGGTCTGCCTGAAGCGAGAATCCCGCCGCCATTGCATGTCCGCCGAATTTTAGCAACAGGTCACTACATTGCTGCAGTGCCTCAAACATATGATAACCCTCGATCGAACGTCCGGAACCCTTCAATACGCCTGGGACATCACTGTCCACCACAACCAATACCGGATGATGATAGCTCTCTCTGATTCTGCCTGCAATAATACCTGCCAGACTCTCATGGCAGTGTTCGAGATATATGACCATGACTTTCATCGGATCCATTTGCTCAATATACTGTTCTGCCTGCTCTGTCCCTTCCATTGTCATATTCTTGCGTTCCTCGTTCATGTCTTTCAGCGCTGTCGCCTTTGCAATAGCCGTCTCTGTATCTGTCTCCATCAGAAGCTCCATTGCCGCCACTGCACTTTCCAACCGTCCGCATGCATTAATGCAGGGACCTAACTTGAATCCGACATGATATTCGTTCACTGTCACATCCGATAATTCATTCACCCGTAACAACGCCCGCATTCCCAGATTCCCGGAATGGTTCAGTTTCTCCAATCCTTTCACTGCAAAAATCCGGTTCTCATCTATTAACGATACAATGTCACAAATTGTTGCAACTGCTACAAACTCCAGAAACTGCTGCATTTCCTCTTCCGGTACTTCTCTTTTAATAAAAAGCGCCTCTATTAATTTGTAGGCAACTCCCGCGCCACACAGATCATTAAACGGGTACTGACACGTCTCCTTTTTCGGATTCAGGATTGCATCCGCTGGTGGAAGAATATAGTGCTTGTCCTCACCTTCCATAAAAAAAGGCACTTGATGGTGATCCGTCACTACAACCGTCATTCCCAGCTCTTTTGCTCTTGCGAGAGCTTCATTTGCCGCAATACCATTATCACAGGTTACAATCGTGTGGATGCCATCCTCTGCTGCCTTTTCAATAATCTCCCGATTGATGCCATAGCCATCCTTCACCCGGTGCGGAATTACATAATCTACATCCGCGCCAACTCTCTTAAATCCTGCATACAGGATATAATTAGACATTACACCATCTACATCATAGTCCGATACAATTCGAATGCGATGTCCTTCTTCAATATCATGGATAATGATCCTGACTGCCTGGTTCATGTCCTCCATCATAAATGGGTCATATAAATTCTCTATCTCCGGATGCAAAAATCTTTCAAACTGGGTCTCCGGAATGTCTCGATTGATCATGATTCTGGCTACAACCGGGTCTATATGAAATTGCTCTGAAAGAGCACCGAAATCTGCTCTTTTCATTCGTATAAGCCAATTCTGTTCTGCCATATATTAATCTCCTAATGAAACATGATAGGGACATGGTTACCTGCCATGTCCCTATTTGTTTCTAGTCTATTATGCTTTCTTTGTTTGCTTCTTGCTGATCTTTTTAGAAGTTGTATTCTTATCGTTCTTACCAAATCCGGTCTTAAACATGTACCACAATGGTCCGGTAATACATACAGAAGAATAAGCACCGCAAACAATACCACACATCAGGGTAAGTGCAAATTCCTTAATGGACGGCACACCCATGATATATATAAAGAATACCATTACAAATGTTGTAAGGGATGTATATATTGTTCTTGTCAACGTCTGGGAAATAGAAGTATTTACAATTGTTGCATAACTTTCTTTGCTCATGCTGACCATGTTCTCACGAATACGGTCAAAGATAATGATCGTTGCATTGATCGAATAACCAACGATCGTCAACATACATGCAATAAATGTATTACCAACAGACAACCGTCCAATAGAATACACTGCAAATACTACTAATACGTCATGCAATAATGCAATAACGGCTGCTGCACCAAACTTCACATCACTAAACCGGATTGCAATATAGATCAACATCAATGCCGTTGCAATCAACACAGATATAATTGCATTTCTCTGCATTTCCGTACTGATTGTGGAACTGATATTCTCCATGTTAAATTCTTTTACTTTGAAATTATCTTCTAACGCAGTCTGAACAGCATCTCTCTGGTCATTTGAAAGCTCTGCAGACTTAAATACGATCTCATTGGAATTCTTTACGTTCTGAACCTGAATATCTGCCTCTGAAATTCCTGCTGCCTTTGCAATCACCGGAAGAATGTCACTCTCTGCTTTTGCGAGGTCATAACGTTCTTCGAAATTAACAGTCATTGAAGTACCACCTGTAAATTCAAGGCTGTAATTCAAGGTAGAACCCGTCTTACCCTTAAATACCGGTAATGCGATCAAGCCGGCTGCAATTGCAACAAAGGAAATGAGATAAGCAAATCTGGAAAACTTCACATAATTGTGAACCTTTGCTTCTTTCTTCGCTCCATATAATTTCGGGCTCTGTAATCCTAATGTATATGCTGCCTTTAATAACTGTTTGGTAATAATCAATGCCGTAAATACAGACAACACAATACCAATACCTAATGTAAGTGCAAATCCCTTAATGGAACCGCTTCCCATAATGTACAATACAAAGGCTGCGATCAAGGTTGTAATATTACCATCTAAGATAGCAGACAGTGCTTTGTTGAAACCAGCATCAATTGCACTTTTAACCGATGCTCCTGCACCAAGTTCCTCTTTAATACGGGTAAAGATAATAACGTTTGCATCAACCGCCATACCAACAGATAACACGATACCTGCAAGACCCGGAAGTGTAAGACTGGCATTAAATCCATTCAGGCACAATAACATCAGCACAACGTATGCAATCAACGCAAGAACAGAAATGAAACCAGGCAATAAGTATAAACCGATCATAATGACAGCAATCACAGCCATACCGATTGCACCGGCCTTTAAGGTTGTGCTAAGAGCATCTTTACCGAGCGTTGCTCCGACTTCATTCGAACGTAACTCTTCCAATGTTAACGGAAGGGCACCGATACGAATGGTCTGTGCAAGCTGTTCTGCTTCCTCATCATCAGCCATACCATTGATCACAGCACTACCACCCGTGATTGCAGTCTGGACGGTAGGTGCAGAAGCAATCTCACCATCATATATAATATAAATACGTTTGCCAACATTTGCTGTTGTCGCATCTGCGAACTTCTTCGTTCCTTCATCGCTAAATGCAAGCTGAACGACATATTCCTGAACGGTACCGGAATTATCAATTGCGGCAGAAGCATTCTTAACATCGGACCCGGTTAATACCGTCTCATATTCCTGTCCGGATGCATACTTGGAATAATTGTCCTCATCTAAGAATTCCAAAGCACCCGGCTTACCAAGTTCTTCCAGAATCTTACTTGCATCACTTACACCGGGAATCTCAATGTTAATACGATTGTTTCCCTCTTTGTATACATTACTGTCTGTCGAGTATACATCTGCACGCTGCTGTAAACGCTCGATCGTATCCCGAATCTCCTGATCAGTAGGATTATCCTCTTTGATCTGATATGTGATACTGACACCACCTGCAAGGTCAAGACCTAAGATAATGTTCTCAGCCTTACCAATCTGATTCTTACCAAGTCCCTGCACTACTGTAAAAGTGCCAAGTGCAAGAACAAGGATAAAGACTATGATAGTCAGCACACTGTTTCTCTTTGCTTTCTTCATTCTTTTACTCTCCTTACTCTAGGCTAAAGCTGCCTTTATCATGATTGCACATTCTACACGTTTACGTTCTAATTCACAGCCGATATCATATGCATCCAATAAATTGCCATGGAAATTATATGAGTTAGCTGCACAACCCCCGCTACAGTAGAATCTTGCAAAACAGTCCTTACATTTGTCCTTTGCATATACGTTGCAAAGTTTAAATTCATCTACAATATCCGTTTTCTCTATTCCGGTATCAACATTTCCTAACTTGAACTGCTCCATTCCAACAAACTGATGACATGGATACAGATCACCCCAAGGTGTAACTGCTAAGTATTCCGTTCCGGAACCACAACCGGATAATCTCTTATATAAACATGGTCCACCTGTAAGATCGATCATAAAATGGAAGAAATTAAATCCATTACCTTCCTTTTCCCTCTTGACCATCTCTTTTGCTAAATTGTCATATTCTTCAAACAATTGCGGAAGATCTTCCTCCCGAATTGCATAATCCATATCATCCGGAGCCACCACCGGCTCTGCTGAGATCTGTTTGAATCCCATATCTGCCAAATGCAGAACATCCTTAGAAAAATCCAGATTATAATGTGTAAAAGTTCCTCTCACATAATAATTGGTCTGATGTCTCATCTCAGCCATCTTCTTGAACTTATCTATGATCAGATCATAACTTCCTTTGCCATTGCGGGTTGGTCTCATAAAGTCATGTACTTCTTTTCGACCATCGATGCTCAATACAACATTCGCCATCTCTTTGTTGGCAAATTCCATTACCTCATCTGTCAGCAGCATGCCGTTCGTTGTCAATGTAAAACGGAACTTCTTATTAAACTCTTTCTCTTTGCTTCTGCCATATGCAACCAGATCCTTCACAACCTGAAAATTCATCAGCGGCTCTCCACCAAAGAAATCTACTTCCAGATTCACCCGGTTACCGGAATTCGCAATCAGAAAATCTAAAGCTTTCTTCCCAACTTCATAGCTCATGAGGGCTCTTCCACCATGATACTCTCCCTCTTCCGCAAAACAATATTTGCAGGCAAGGTTACAATCATGCGCTATATGAAGGCATAATGCCTTGACAACCGTCTTGCGTTTTTTAAAATCGATGATTGCATCCTTGTAAACATCTTCTGTAAAAAGCTGTCCCTGATCTTTTAATTCTGTTATCTCATCATACGCTTCCCGTATCTCATTCTCCGGATATTGCGGTAATCTCTTCACAATCTCATCCGGATCCATCTCTTCATACAAGGCGATTACATCATATACCAGATCATCTACTACATGAACCGATCCACTGCAGACATCCAATACAATGTTATAGCCGTTATTCTTATACTGATGTATCACTTTTATTATACCTCTTATTCACGTCTCCGGAAACACATAGCCGTTTCCTTCAGATCCTTAGAAACGAAATGAAAGAGGACAGCCCAATATAAGCAGCCCTCTTTATTCCATTACCATACCAGAAAATGTATTATTTGTTCTCACAAGTCTGGTTACCAACTGTACAAGATGTCTTGCAAGCTGACTGACAAGATGTCTGGCACTCGCCACATCCGCCTTTTTCCATTGTGTTCTTTAATGTTTTGTCTGTTAAAGTCTTAATATGTTTCATCTCATATACCTCTCATTTATAAATAGTATTCAGGTATGCTCCCTGAACCAATACATATTTCATTTAGTATAACACATGCTTTTTCCAAGGTCAACGCTTATCTTAGCTTATCATTCCTCCCAGCAGCCCTCCTCCAACACATAGCACGGCTGTTGTAATATTCGCAGTACTTGTCACATGAAACACCTGACCGATCAGTATTGCCACCAGCGATATGATCAGGATATACAATGTTCCGAGCAGGAGCCCCCAAAGGAACTTTCTCTCTTTTACTTTCTTTCCGGTAATAAATGCTCCAATAAACGTGACAATTACATAAATTGCCACAATTGCCACATCTGTTAACGCCTCACTTAAATGAAAACGAAACACAGTAAAGGCAAGTGCCGCCAACAGGACTCCTGTTACTGCATATGCAATGATCAAGCCTTCTACAACAGTTGCAAATTTTCTTCCAACACTCATACTCCACACTCCTCCTGCAAGGTCAGCATTTACTCAATACTGCTCTCCATTCCTATTGCACTAATGCAATATATGAGTGAGTGTATCTATATATTCCTATTTCGTTTTGTTTTGTTGTTCTAACAGCTCCATTACATCAAACAAAGAATCATATATCTGATCTGCCAACGGCCGAATCTCTTCCGTAGGCTGAATCAGATCGATCACCATAACTGTGTATAATCCCGCTGCAGAAGACGACTTCACGCCGTTAATGGAATCTTCTACTCCAAGCGCTTCGTCCGGCTCAACTGCCAATCTCCGACATGCTTCTAAGTATATATCCGGTGCCGGTTTCCCATTCGGAACAACTCCGCCATATACGATCTTATCAAATACATCCAGGATCCCGGCACGACGCAAATTCTTTCCTGCTCGTTCCTCCTGTGTCGAAGTTGCAAGTCCTATCTTGTAATGATGCTCTTTCAGATATGCAAATAATTCCCTGACTCCCGGTTTCAGATCCAGACCATTCTGTTCGATCTCCGCATCCATCCGTGTCATCGTCTTCTCCCGGAATGTATCATAATCAAAATCTGCTCCAAAATGATCCTTCATCAATTGTTCATTATGCTGTCTGGTTGCTCCCGCAATATGGTTGCAAAGATCTTCCATCTCCTCTTCCGGAATTCCATATTCTGCCCCGGTGATCATCCAATGCTTACGGTATAAACGCTCCGAATCAAAAATAACACCATCCATATCAAAAACAACTGCTTTTATCATATTCTTTCTTCTTCCTTTTCTTTCTTCATGGTTCTCATCCATAACCAGATACAGGTTATTAAAATGAGTCCACCCATAATAGCAAATAAAATGGTTGTCGTCAATGGATTATAATAATTGAACTGTAGTGTTCTTGTCACTTTGTTACCCGCTTTATCCACACAATCCACATTGATCCGGTATGTTCCGTACTCCGAATACTCTAACTGCCTTGTATCCGGATCATACTCCTGGTCATTCATGGTAATCTTTGTAATTTCATCTTCCGGATTGGTCAGCGATAATGTAACGGTTCCTCTTTCTGATACCGCCTGCCCGTCTTTCACTCCGGTAAATATTACTTTTGGTGCAGTATGGTCAATAATAAACTCTGCAGTTTCCGTACTCTTATGTCCTAATTCATCCTGAACTTCCACCGAAAGATTATACTTTCCTTCATCCGTAACCGGCGTTGTTCCATCGTATTCTACTCCATTTAACAGGATGCGATACGATACAACCGTAAGATCCCTGAACACCTCTTCTAATGTATCCGCAATCTGAAATTCCTGGAAATATCCACCGCTATATTCTGCAACTTTGTGTATTTCCGGGCTGGTCTGATCCAATACAAAATGAATTTCCTTCTCATCCTGATTACCCGCCTCGTCTCTTGCCGATATTACAAAATCATAGATTCCATCCTCACTAAAGATCTGCTGTAAGCTGCTTAACTTGGACGAATTCACCATTTTAGGCAGGTCAATCTCCTCTTCCTTGCCATTGATATCTGTGCGGGTTCCCCGAATGGTGATATGGTTACCTGCATAGTAGGATTCCTCCACCGCAAATCGGATTGCAACCGGTTCATCCCACTGCTCATAATTCGAAGTCCCCGTAATGCTGATCTGTGGTTTTGTCTTATCAACTGAAAAAGAAATCGTTTTTGTCACCGCCCGATTACCCGCTTTATCTTTTGCCGTAAAGGTAATCTGATACGTTCCATCTGTCGAAAACGTCCTGTTCATAGACGAATGTTTCCCCTGTTTCGGGAATGCAGAGATCTCTTCTGTCGTGGTTGCTCCGTCTAACTTTTTCTCAATACGGATTCCGGCATCCGTCGTCTGATAATAGGAATCCGTAAGGTCAAATGTAAGCGACACATCTCCTGCATTCATGGAACCATTTGTTGTTCCGGAAATTGCAAGCTTTGGAGCAGTCTTATCAATAACAAACCGCAACGTATTGGAACGGGTAATATTGCCTGCGCTGTCGGTTGTTACCGCATAGATCTTATAGGTACCTTCCTTGCGGAAGCGTTGATTTCTCTGCTCCTCCCTCTTACTCATAATCCAGGCGGACACTTTTTCCGTATAGGTCTTTCCGTCTAACGTACGCTTCACATAATATATCGTTTTGGTATTCTTATAAGATACATCCCCGACATTCGTTGTGATTGTTACATTCTTATTATAATGCGTGCCATTCGTTACACCCGATAATCTGACAACCGGTGCTTCCTTATCAACGTACACCTGTCTGTGTGATTCACTTTCTGTTCCGGTATTATTTACAACCTTAATGGACATGGTGTAGCCACTTGCCTTTTCTGCGGTCTTTGTGGCTGTGAGATCATAACTGTATTCTTTCACAAATTCCTTGAATACCACCTTTTTTGTCTCTTTGCCATCAATCGAATATACCACTTCCTTAAGACCGGACTTGTTATCCTTCACTTTGGTGTGAAATGTAACGTCCCTGCTCTGCCATGTTGTATAATCAATATCACAATCCATCACAATCACAGCATGATCTGTATTCTGGATCATACGCACGGACTGTACATTGGATTCATTTTTCAACCGGTCATTCGCCCAGATACTGATCACACCATCATATTCTGTAAGTAACACATCCTGCGGAACATATACATAATAATTACTATCTTTTCCTTTTCGTGCAATATATAACGGTGTATTCTCCGCCCGTTCTGCAGCCGTTCCCAATGTTACATACACCAGATCATCCTGTACCCCTGTTACACGATCCGTAACCTGAAACTGTACGCGGATCATTTTATTACTAAATATAATGCTATATCGGGGCTGTAACAGACTATTCTCATTCCAATACTGTACATTCGATATTGCCGGCGCTGTATGATCGATCGAAAATGTAACGGTTCGCGCTGTCGCCACATTGCCTGCCCGGTCCGTTCCCTCAAACGTGATCGTATAGTTACCTTCTTTACTATAGACCGATGTCTTCTGTGTTGTATAATCTACCTGCGCATTCTTATCGTAACCTTCTTGTTTCCAGGATACAGCTCCCTTTTCCACAATCGTTTCGTTTTCTCCATCCAACGTTGTACGATGCACCGTTACCTGATATTCATCAAAATCATGATTCTTATCAGTCGCCTCATATGTCAGTGTTACCGGGTTCTTTGTCATTGTTCCCGACTGCATACCACAAATGGAAAGCTTCGGACTTGTCTTATCCACAACGATATCCGTCTGTACAGGCGTTGCTATATTTCCTGCCTTATCTGTTCCCGTTACTGTTGCGCGGTATTTTCCCTCTGTTGTAAAGCGATACTGTGCAGTCGTTCTAAGTGGAGATACATTCAATACATATGACTCTGTGTTTGCCTGAACTCCCGCATAATCAAACGCAACATCAATATGTGCATCATCACTCGGAAAATGATCAGAAGCTTCTACGATATATCGTCCATTCCGATTCAGATAATAAATGCCATCTGCGTTTGGCATCTGCTCCCCGGACGGTTCTTTCATAACATGTACTTTCTCAATGACCGGAGCATACTTATCAATCGTAAACCGTATCGTATCCGACGTTGTTGTATTGCCTGCACAATCGACTGTTTTCGCATATATCTCATACGTTCCTTCTTCGGCAATAACATCATCCCGTTCACTCGTCATATGATCTGAAATCATATCCTTCCAAAAAAGTGTTTCCGTCTTTCCATCATACATTCTTGTTACATGATACGTTGTCACGGCGGACTGTCTGGTTCCATTTGCAGTTCCCTTATATGAGACATCTGTTACTCTGGTATGTATGGTCTGATTCTGATTATAATGCTTACCATTCTGCACTCCGGATAATTCTACTTTCGGCGGTTCCTTATCCACATAAACCATCCTGCTCATCTCCTGCGTACTGCCGCAGTTATTTTCCACTTCAATCTTTAACTCATACCCATCCGTTGTCGTTGCAGAATCAGATGCAACAAAATCATATTCCTGTCTCTTGACAAACTCCGTCTGCTGATTCTCCAATGATGTAAAATCAACCGTTTTTACAATCTGCTCCTGTCCGTTCTCAATCTTCTTATAGGTGATCTTCCTGATACCGCAAAAGGTATCTTCCACCACTGTATGATAGACTACGTCCCGATCAGACCAGTCACCCTCCTTTGCAGTATTACTGTCTGCCCACTCCATTGCAACAACCGGAGGATTCTCATTATAGATTGTCCGCTTTGATTCTGCGTACCCTTCATTTAACAATTGATCCTTTGCCCAGATTGTAATCTGATTATCAAACTGCTTCACCTTCTCTAACGGAAGCATTACAGAGTAATACTCACTGTTTCCAATCCGGTCAGCCGGATAAATCATACTATCCGGTGCTTTCTGATCCTTTGTTCCGATCGTTACATACACCGCACCGGCATTGCCATCATATAACAATCCCGAAATGCTGTCTCTTACCGGGAATGTTACCTGAATTGCCCGGCTACTAAAGATCATTCCATATTTTAAACTCAATGAGATACCATTTGACCGGTATGCAATGTCATTTTCATTGATAACCGGAGCTGAACGGTCAATGTAAAAGGAAAACTTCTTACTATTGTCATTGCCGGCTTGATCCTTTGCCGAAAATGTAACCGTATAATATCCCTCTTCCTCATAAGGGAGTTCCACAGACTTGCGAATCTCCTCGCATTTTGCCGGATCACCCTCTGTGTTCCACGCAATCTGCGTTCCATACCGGGTAACGGTCGTTTTATGGCCATCCCCATCCGTTCTCTCTGTAACAATAGAATATCCTGAAAGATCCGGATTCCGGTCTGTTATCTGCAAAGAAATTTTCACACCCTGTCTGGACATTCCTTCGTTTGCCAGCCCGGTTCCATTCTTATCACTTGCATCTACTGAAATCGTTGGTGCTTTCTTGTCAATGATAAAACGAAATGTGTACGGCTCCGGCAGCGTATTTCCCACTGCATCTTCCGCGGTTATTGTAAATTCATACAATCCTTCCTCTTCGCAATCATACGTTACCGTATTCTCTGTATCCGACAAGGAAACCGTCTTTGGATCCAATGTACTGATACCATCTATCGTTCTCTTAACCGTAAGCGTTGTTTTGCCGCCATTTAAGCAATCATCATCTACCTGATATTGAAATGTCTGTTTGGAGCGGTAGTATCCTCCATCACTCTGTGAAGAGAGCTTTGTCACCGTCGGGGCAGCTCCGTCCACCTGAAATGTTACCTCGGCAGATTCGGTCGAATTACCGGCTGCATCCGTAGCAATTGCCGAAACAACATACTGCCCTGCATCAAATGTTCGAACATTCTGTTTGTTGCTGTCTGATATTCCATTGACCTTATATTGAACCGACACCATATCTGTTGGCAGATCATCCGTTACTGCTGCCTCAATCTCGAACGGTGCCTTATACACGGTATTCTCAACCGTTTTCGTCTCATCACCTTTTACATGCAAAGAGATTGCTGGTTTCCCTTTGTCTATTAAGATATACTTTGTGAGCGTTGCGTCTTTTCCCTTCGCATTCTCCGCCGTCACTTTTAAAACATGTCCCTGACTAGAAGCCGCACTTGTATCAAAAGAAAACTTTTTTGTTACCGCATTCTTTTCCGGTGCGGCCGCATCCCATGTCTGCGGAGAATCTACCGGTTGTCCATCTAACTCATAAGTCACCTTAACCAGACCGGTCGTCCCATCCTTCACCTCTACATCAAATGCTACATCTTTATTCGTCCAGGTTCCGTCTGCCACAGAATCCACAACAGATCCCGCAACCACTGCATCCACATTCCTGAGCACGATATCCGGTGGCGCAATTGCTTTCCCAAAATGGATATTCTTTGTCTCTTTTGCAACCTGAACACCTGCAAGATCTTCAACCTCAATTGCAATCTCATAATCGCATTCCGTTTGCGGCTTCTTCAGGATTAAGGTTGCCTTATCAGATGCACTATCCTGAAAATGCACTGCCACACTATCACTTCTACCCTCTGTATCCCATTCCAGATCTGTTCCGGTTAATAATTCTTTGTCCGTCAACAGGACATCCGAACCATCTGTTGTCTGTTTCACTGTGAGATACACAGGATTCCCTTCTCCTAAATGGTCAATCACATAGGACAACTCCCATACATCTTCCCCGTTGATCTTTTTACAATCATCCGGTGTATATTCATTCTGTGCAGTTATCGTAATCTGTGCAATCTGTTGTACATCAGCAGCTTGCGTGGCAACCATTCTTTCCCCCGGCAGCAACTGCAAAAGCAATAACCAGATCATGCAATATGCAATTGTCTTTCGGTATTTTCTTCCCCTATTCAATCGTCGTCATTCCCCTTTTTTCTAATCTCTGCCTTGATTCTTCGCTACAGCATCCTTTAACAGACTCATTAATTCCTCATCTTCCTGTAATACCGGCTCAAACGGTGTAATCTCCGCCTCCGGTGTCAACAATGTTGTTTGACTGTCATCTCCTTCTAGTGTCAACAAGGTCGTTTGACTGTCATCTCCTTCTAGTGTCAACAAGGTCGTCTGACTGTCATCTCCTTCCGACGTCAACAAGGTCGTCTGACTATCATCCCCTTCCGGTGTCAACAAGGTCGTCTGACTGTCATCTCCTTCCGGCGTCAGCAATGCTGTCTGCCGGTCTTCTTCTGTGTATAGCACATCCGTCACGTCATCCTCTGAAAGTACATCTGTCGTAACATCCTCTGCATATAACCGGGTCGTAATCTCATCTGTATTCTCATCCGTTACATTCGCAGAACCTCCCGGCGTCAACAATGTGGTGTATTCACCTTCAGCCTCATTTTCCTTTGCCACAGAATCTTTTTGGTCACCTGCTAATATGATCATCTCATCTTCTATTTCAAATATATTATTGCTGTTAGCCTGCTCCTGTGTATTCTGTAAAAGTATCGTCTTTTCTTCTCTTGTGCGACGTTTCCGTGTTTTTTTCCTGTCAGATCTTTGCGCTTTGTCTTTTTCGATTGATTCCGTTACCGCCTGCAATGATCCTGTTGTAGTTGCCCGACGAACCAATACCTTACTGACTTCCTGATGAATCGCTTCCGTCTTCGAAGTATCCTCTGCACCCTTTTTATCTAATTTCTTAATCGCTCTTCTTGCATTGAGACCGGTTACATCTCCCATCAGTTTCCATACACCATTTTTAATAAATAGAATAATGGATATAATTAAAAACAGACACGCAAGTACGGTTCCTGCATAAAACATAATCTCATACATAACAATCATCCCCCATTCTTTCCAAACAATGGAGAAAGCTTCTGTGTCAGCTGTTTCCACCGATAGTCATTCTGGATCTCAGGCACCTGTTGTCCCTGTTCATAAAGCTTATGGAGTCTGTTATAATCCCATTTTTCAACATCCGTAGTCTTCAATTCCTCCATCTTACAGAGCAAAGACAAATGTCCGGCATACACCGCTATACTCGTCCTGCCAAACTCCTCCTCAGCCTGAATATACACCTCATCCGCCTTGTCGTACTCCTGCAGCATTTCATATATCTCTGCTTTTTGGCAATATTTTGCCTCCCGAAGTTTCTCATCTGTAATACTGCCAACCGTCTTGCCGTCACCCGCTGTTACCATGCCTAATATAAAATCACAACATTCCAATGCTTTTTCGTAATTCTCCTGTGAGCGTTGCGGATCCTCTTCTATATATTTTTGTCCAAGTCTCTCATATGCAAGAGCAAGATATTGATTATAAATAGTGTAATACTCCGCTTTCACACTATCATCATCATATACTTCAAGTACTGCAAGTCCCTTATTCGCCGCTTCGATCAATCTGTCGGCCGCATCTCCCATTTGCTGCAAATTCCTTGCATATACAATACACAACAACCGGTAATTCATCAACTTATTAATTGAAATTGTGGAAGCATCATTTGTTGATTCAAAATTCTTCAAATTAAACGTCAGACTCTCATAATCTACATTCAGCTCACCCATCGCAAGTGCGATTGTTGAATAATATACCGCCTCCGGATGTTCTTTCTGATCCAGCATATTAAAATAATATGCACTGGATTTGTAATCTTTTAATACATCGAAATAATCCATCGCAACCGTCAATAATAATTTCTGATCCTTATCAATTGAATCGTACTGTTGGTCTATGTAATATGTTACCCTGCTAAGTCCTGTCTCGGCATCATTCATATAATTGATATACAAATCCAGCAAATCCAGATATGCTTCATTCCGGCTGCCATCTACCTGCGTGATCGCATCTACATATAAACCGGCTGCTCCTTCATAATCTCCCTGTACGACATCTGCATAACCTTCGTTGATCAGATTATCATAATTCAGTTTCTTTTCCCGTTCATTTCCGATATATCCACCAATTGCAACTGCCGCAAAAGTAACCGTCAACCCCGCGCAGATCAAAAAGCTGCGCATCTTCTTCAAGCACGATCTCTTAAATGCATCATCCAACTCCTCATAATGTTCCAGATCATATATCAGCTCCGTACAAGACTGATAACGATCTTCCGGATTCGGCATAGTGCATTTGTTAATGATCTTCTCTAATCCACTTGATAACGACGGATCCCAATCACGAATCGGCTTGATCACATACGGCGGTTCACTTGGATTCTTTCCTGTCAGTACATGATAAAGCGTTGCACCCAAACTATATATATCTGTTCTCGCATCTGTTTTGTGAATACCTCGCCCTCTTGCATCCCCAAACTGCTCCGGCGCTGCATACCCTCTGGTTCCAAGCGCTGTCGTATCCGCAAGGCTTTCTACATCAAATTCCTTTGCCGTACCAAAATCAATCATTTTTACTTTTCCATCCGGTTTCAGCATAATATTAGACGGCTTCATATCCCGATAAATGATCGGCGGATTCATAGAGTGCAAATAATCCAACGCACTACACAGATCCTTCGCCCATTCGATCACCTTTTCCTGCGGCTGCGCTCCTTCTAACTTCAACACCTCACTCAATGGCCGTCCCTCGATATAATCCATTACAACAAAAACCGTTCCATTATAATTAATAATATCAACAATTCTTGGCAACACAGGATGATCTACCATTTTCAAAATGTTAGCTTCCATCTGTAAACCTTTTAAAAGTGTTCTTGTGTCCTGTTTCGGATTCTGTTTGATCTCCTTAACCGCCCACTGCTTGTTCAACCGGGTATCCATTGCCACATAAACAATAGACATTCCACCTTGCCCTATTTTTTTAAGTATTTCATATTTGCCACCCAATACAGTGCCAACTCTAGTCATACACGCTACCCTCTCTCAACCTAATATCTACCTGTTCACTGTCTGCAGGTAAGTGCAGCCACGGTAATATTATCTCTTTCGCCCCGCTCCATTACAATTTCTGTCGCCTCTTTGCATATTGCAGTTAGTTGTTCCTTATTCCGAATCTGATCCGGTTGAAAATACTGAAAAATCTCTTCTTCACTCAACATGTGCACAAATCCATCGGAAGATAACACAAACGTCACCCGTTCCGGAATCTGTCCTTTTTCAAATTGTGGATTGACCGTGTCAGATGCCCCAACACATTGTAACAATACACTACGTCTCGGATCTACCAATGCCTGTTCTTTGGTCAGATAACCTAATTCCACCTCTTTTGCAACAAGCGAATGATCTTCCGTTATCTGCAATATGCGATCCGCTATCTTATAGATCCGACTATCTCCAACATGACAAATATAATAATTATCCCTATATAACAGCAATGCTGTAAGTGTTGTTCCCATCGACACGCCCTGAGTCTGTGCATATGCCGCAAGACGTCCGTTCACACTCTCTATCACATCCTGCCACTGTTTGTATAACCTGTCTTCCGTTACCCTGTTCTCTGCTACTAATTGAGCAAATTCATCCTGAAACCATTGGTTCATTGCCAGAATTGCCTCTTTGCTTGCAAGCTCCCCATGTTCCAGACCTCCCATGCCATCACAAATTAACGCAAAGGCAATCTTACCATGTGGGGAATTCACAATCCTGACAGACAACGAATCCTGATTAATCTGCTTAAATCTCCCAATATCTGAATAACAGGCCGCTATAATCTCCATTCCACTCTCCTCAATCTTCTGTTTCCATCTCTAACAATTACGAAAATGATAAGAAAAGACCATCGCACTAAAGACTCTCCTACACATCTTCATGCAATGGTCTCTTACCATTTCTAATTAACGCAACTTGAATATGAATTCCTCATCACCAAGAACAATCTTACAATCCTGTGTTAACAATTCATTCTCTCCTTCTTCAAGCATCTTACCATTTACATATGTATGATTTGTAGATTTGTTATCACGAATATAATAGATACCGTCTTTGTTCATAATCACTGCATGCACTCTGCTGACTGCACCATTTCCCTTCACTGTATAATCTACACCCATACTTGCTTTCCCAACTTTGAAGTTCTGTTTTGTAATCATAATTCTCTCATTCGTATTAACACGGATCAGATAAGGATTAACCTTCGGAACATTCACATTGCCTCTTAACAGTCCGGTCGCCCCGCTGATTGTCTGACTTAAGATAGAGTTGCTTACTACTTCTTCATCTTCCGTTTCTGCCACTTCTGTCACTTCGTCTTCCGCTTCTGTCACTTCCTCTAAGGCTTTCTGTTCCGCCTCTTTCTCCTCTGCAGCCTTCAATTCTTCCTGTGTATTCTTTAAAATGCTGGCACGGCTGACTTTGATATTCTTGCGGATCTTAAGACCAGAATCTTCATGATGTGTGACCTGTTCCTCCATCTCTTTTTCTGCCAAAAATTCATCCAGATCATCCTGGATTACAACACCAACAGATGATGTATCTTTTGTCTTAAATGTAGGTTTCTTTATTTCTTTTTCAGTATGCTTTGGTTGTTTCTCTTTCTTGCTTCCGGCCAGCTTCTCTTTCAGTTTGTTCACCATCTCCTGGCTCTCTTCATCTAATTCCAACACTGATTTCTTTGCTGGTTTTTGCTCCGGTTCTTCACCCTCTACTTCTTCCGGTTTCTTGGTTTTCTCTTCTGCCTCTTTTGGCTCATCAGTTTCCTTTTCCTCTACTTCTTCCGGTTTCTCGGCTTCTTCTGCCTCTTCTGATTCTGACTCATCAGTTTCCTTTTCCTCTACTTCTTCCGGCTTCTCGGCTTCCTCTTCTTCTACCTCTTCCGGCTCGCTGGCTTCCTTTTCTTCTACCTCTTCCGGCTCCTCGGCTTCCTCTTCTTCTATCTCTTCCGGTTCCTCGCCTTCCTCTTCTGCTGCTTCTTCCAGTTCCTCGGCTTCCTCTTCCTCTACTTTTTCAGGCTCATCCACTTCTCCCTCAGCAGCAAGTTTGCCGGTATCTTCTTCACTCTGTGCCGCCAGATCACTCATTGCTGTTTCAATATCTTCCGCATCATCTAATTCTTCTGCTGCCGCCAGATCATCCATCACCCGGGAAATATCCGTCTCCTCTTCACTTGTCAGAACAGTCGTATCAGATGTTACCTCTTCCACCTCATGATATTCTGCATATATCTCATTCGCATCATCCGGAATCTCAATTCCGAGATCTTCCATAAGTGTTTCTACGAGACTTAACATATTCCGAAGATTAAATACTTCATGATTATTGATATATGTAAATAATCTTGCAACATAATTATCATTGTCAGACGATTCAAAACGCAGACTTGCAAGAAAATTACGGAGGAAATGACTGATATCAACATCCTCTCGCATCTCTTCCAAAGGGATACAGACAAATTCTACTTTGTAATCAGAATCAATATAAATATAATGACGATTCAACACAAGATAAGATACCGGAACACGATACTCCGCCATATCGATCAGTGCCATTACCAATCCCCGAAGTACTAACAATACCATCTCCGCATTGATCTCCTGTTCGGACAATTCACTCAAGCGAATCTTATCCGTCACATTATAAGAAAATGTATCAAACTCTTCACCCTCTTCAAAGATTACCGGAACAATCCCTGCCGGTTCCTCTTCTTCCAGGTAGTCTAACAGCTCCTCATCCAACTCAGCCTCATTATCAATGTTAAAGGTCAGAAATTGTTCTTTGTCAAAACTCCTCACTCTAAAACTAATCTTCTTCATAACAAATTCCCCTTCCAAAATATAATACTAATTCCGGAATATCCTTCTTAGTTCACCTTATCCTAAACCCAAATGAACCCTTGCTCGTCCACTTGTCTCTTATTATACATAATTAAGCTTATTATAGATGATTCCCAAAGGATAAGCAAGTAATTTATTATGCAAAAACACGAATTTACTGCTTCTTCCCCAGTCGTTTTAAGGCATTTTATCATTCCTTTCTTATTTTTACTTGTAAATCTTCATCATAATGTTTGTTATCCGGTTGATATATCTCATTTTATAGTTTAAAATTATGAATTTCAATAAACAAAACAGTGCCATTTATGAATATTCCAGATACATTTATGTATATTTTATGTACAATTATGGCTACACGATACCCATTTATGAATTTTTGGTCATAATTATGACCATCCTGTTCATAATTCCTCTACTTGTAATGTGCCTGTGAAAATGTTAAAATCCGTATATACTTTTATCAGAGAAAGGACATATAATTATGGCAAATCCAATTGTAACAATTACTATGGAAAATGGCGATGTAATGAAGGCAGAACTTTATCCGGATATCGCACCAAACACAGTAAACAACTTCATTTCTTTAGTTCAAAAGGGATTTTATGATGGATTAATCTTCCACCGCGTCATCAAAGGATTCATGATTCAGGGCGGTTGTCCGGACGGAACCGGAATGGGCGGTCCCGGATACAGCATCAAAGGCGAATTTGCTATGAACGGATTCGAGAATAATTTAAAACACACACCCGGCGTACTTTCCATGGCTCGTTCCATGATGCCGGATTCTGCAGGTTCCCAGATCTTTATTATGCACAAGACTTCTCCTCATTTAGATGGACAGTACGCTGCATTCGGAAAAGTGACAGAAGGCCTGGATATTGTTGACAAGATTGCCTGTGTAGAGACTGATTATTATGACAAACCGCTTCAGGAACAGAAGATCAAGTCAATCACAGTAGAGACATTCGGAGAGGAATATCCGGAACCGGTCAAAGTACAATAATCCGGATTGTACACAACAATACAGACCGTATTAATACAAAAAGATGGCATATGCAGAATATTGATTATACATCATCTCTGTATATGCCATCTTTTTCTATCTAGTGAAATATTGGTTTCATGCAATGATCAAAGCATCTTCTTTTTCTTAAGAACCTTGAGAACAAAAATACACACCACAAACGTTGCCACGCAAATGATTCCAAATCCGAACGGCGTTGATTGAAGCGGAACCCAGTTTGCCGCCACATTCATACCATAGAAACCGGAAATAATATTCGGAATCGCCATCACGATCGTTATCGCCGCAAGATATTTCATGACGTTATTCAATCGAATATCGATCATGTTTGAAAGCAATTCTCTAGTACCATGTATAATATCACGATAGATCACGGTCATCTCAATCGCCTGTCCATTCTCCACTCGCACGTCATCTAAGAGATCTTTATCCTCCGGGAACTGCCGTACCCGGCTATAACGGGACAACCGATCGATCACTGCGCCATTGGCTCTAAGAGATGTGGCAAAATATACCAGATTCGACTCCAGCTCATGAAGCATAATCAGATCTTCCTCTTTCACATCTTCCTGTGCACGTTCCTCAATTTCCGTGCGCATCTTATCAATCGTACGCAGATACAACTGATAAACCATACAACTCCGGTATAGGATCTGATATACAAAACGCATCTGTTTCTTTGTGCTAAATTCGCGCACGGTGGAATTGATAAAATACTGCAGTACCGGTGTCTCCTCCGCACAGATCGTAATCAGATATTCATCTAACAATAAAATACCTAACGGAATCGCTGTATATGCTTTCTGGTCATTACGGATCTCAATGATCGGAATATCGATCAGGATCAGTGTATAATCATCTTCCAGTTCCACACGCGAACTCTCATCCGCATCCATAGCGGCACGCACATCGGCAATGTCAATATCAAACTTCTTAGAGATCAATTCAATCTCATCCGAGCTTGGATCCGTAAGCTGAATCCATGAACCGGGTTCAAAGGCATGCTCTTCTCCTATTACTCTATTGTCTGTCCGATATATCTTAATCATGTCCATGCCTCCATTTCTTGTATATTATCACCATTCCCTGTGATGTATTATCTCCTGCATTTAACCAAGCAACGCACCCAATCCGCCAAACAATCCGGAACTAACTAATCCCATGATCACACCTGCAAGTATGACACCTCCTAATACTGCCGCCATACTGGTCTTAAAATCCATATCTAAAATGCTGGCCGCCAAAGTACCGGTCCATGCACCGGTGCCCGGAAGTGGAATTCCCACAAAAAGCAATAATGCCCAGAACAATCCTCGCCCTGCCTTCTGTTTTAATGCCTCACCGCCTTTATGCCCCTTTTCCAGACAAAATGTGAAGAATTTACCGATATATTTTTTGTCTTTTCCCCACTCTAATATCCTTCTGGCAAATAAAAAGATAAACGGCATCGGAACCATATTACCGAGAATACAGATAATATAAGACTGTACCATCGGAAGATGAAATCCTACTGCATATGGAATTGCTCCCCGCAATTCAATCAAAGGCACCATTGAAATTAAAAAAATAATAATATAATTGGTCAGCATACTTTTCTCCTTATGATCACTTATGCGTATCCAGACTATTCTATGTAGGAACGCATCTATTTATTCTAACCCTATCACAAAGAACCTGTCAATCTATAAATCATTTTGCCAGCCGGCATCCGGCTTCTAAGGCACGCAAATTCAATTCATAGAATCGTTCCGGTACTTTTTCCCGTATTGCGGCCTTTATCTCGTCGACCGTAATATCTATCTCATTACAGGCAATCGCCGCTCCAAGTAAAACCACATTCAGAACTTTTGCCGAACCAAGCTCCTCCATTACCTGCTGACCGTCTACGATCACCAGCCGTGAAACATGTTTGCCCAGATAGTCTAACATTTCCTGTCCTTCATATACCTTTGCGGACAACGAAGCGGTCACCGGTTTGACTGCCTTTTGCGAAACAACAACTACACCATCCGGTTTCAGATAATCCAGATTACGAACCGCTTCTGCTGGTTCAAATGCAATCATCACATCAGCCTTTCCCTTCGGGATTAATGGCGAAAATGCCTCCTCGCCGATCCGGATATGACTGGTTACACTTCCTCCACGCTGTGCCATTCCGATCGTCTCGGCTGATTTGACTTCTTCCCCTTTGGCCATTGCCGCATAGGAGATCAGCTTGGAAGCAAGAACCGTTCCCTGTCCTCCGACACCACATAAAATTACGCTCTTACTCATGTTCTCTACCTCCTTCGATCGCATGTACCGGGCAAACGCTCTTACAGATTCCGCAGCCAAAGCAAAGAGACGGCTCAATAACCACTTTGCCATCCTCTACAGTAATTGCCGGACAACCAAGTTCACGGATACACTTCTTACAGTTAATGCATGTTTCCTTATGGATGCTGCATTGCGATTCCGGTTTGGATACTGCAATACATGGGGATTTGAAAATGATCGCCTTCACACCCGGCTTATCGGCAACTTCTTTTACTGCCGCAATGGCATCTTCAAGATCCAATGGATTCACTGTCCGAACCTCAGTAAGTCCCATTGCCTCCAAAATCTTCACAATGCTTACTTTATTCACAATGTCTCCCATCATGGTCTTTCCGGTACCCGGATGCGGCTGATGTCCGGTCATGGCGGTTGTGGAATTATCCAACACCACAAGTACCATATCATGCTGGTTATATACAGCATTTACAACGCCCGTCATGCCGGAGGCAAAAAATGTAGAGTCACCCACAAATGCAAAACAGGTTGTATCCTTTTCTACCACACCGAATCCCTGTGCCATTGTAATTCCGGCACCCATACAAAGACAGGTATCCACCATATCTAACGGCATGGCATTTCCGAGTGTGTAGCAGCCAATATCTCCGCAAAATACGGCTTTTCTTCCTGCCATCGCACGTTTTACCGCATAAAATGATGCACGATGCGGACATCCGGCACATAACACCGGCGGCCGGATCGGAAGTTCCGGTGCCGCCTCAGAATCAGCTGCCCCAGTCTGCTCTGCCTGTAAATCCATATCCAAAAATGCTGCAAGATCCGCTTTTACAGATTCCACCGTATTCTCACCTGCGACACGCACTTTTCCATTCATCTTTCCGTTGATACGAACCGTTTTTTGATATTTGCCCACGATCTGCATGAACATACGCTCGATATACGGATCTAATTCCTCTAACACCAGGATCTCCTGCAAGCCATCCATAAATTCAAGTGCAGAATCTTCCGGGAACGGATGCGGTGTGCCCACCTTAAACAACCGGATCGCAGGATATGTACCGTCTGCATTTTCTCCTAGCAGATCATGTCCCGTCTCTTCTGTTAGTATCCCGATTGCCTCTTTTACATATGCGTAACTGATTCCGCCACATGCAATTCCGATAGTCGCCTTCGTGCTGCCTTCTATCTTGTTATAAGGCAATCTGCCAAGTTCTTCTGCGATCACCGGCAATGCCTTTTCAATCTCCCCATGTCTTCGGAAAGATAATCTCGGAAAGATTACCCAGCGGTTCGAATCCTTCTGAAATCCCTCGATAGCATTGCTATAATATTCCTCTTTATCTTTGATATCTAACGATGCATATGCATGACACACTCTTGTGGTTGACCGGAAAATAACCGGTGTTCCATGTTGTTCCGACACATCAAATGCCGTCTGGATCATCTCATATGCTTCTGCGGCAGAAGACGGATCAAATACCGGCAATTTGGCAAATTGTCCAAATGTTCTGGTATCCTGCTCTGTCTGGGAAGAGATCGGACCCGGATCATCCGCTACCATTACAACCATTCCACCCTTGATTCCAACATATGCAAGACTCATTAACGGATCACTGGCTACATTCAATCCAACCTGCTTCATCGTGACAATACTTCTCGCACCACTATAAGATGCCGCAGCCGCTACCTCTAAACCTGCTTTTTCATTTACTGACCACTCAACGTATGTATTGCCATCATTCCGTTTGGCAATCGCTTCTAACACCTCTGTGGACGGTGTACCCGGATATCCGGACACGACATTCACTCCCGCTGCCATTGCTCCAAGCGCAATCGCTTCATTTCCCATCAAAAATTCTTTATGCATCTTTTCCCACCTTATCTCAATTCTGTTATGCGTATCCTCTTTTGTTTGAACAATGTGGAACCGCATACCTGATTAGTATATCATTCCACACACCTTATTACAAATCATAATCTCTCAATGCGACCTTCAATTCTTTCAGATGATCACGATATTCCGCAGCCATCTCAAAATTAAGCTCTGCCGCAGCCGTCTCCATCTTCTTCGTGTACTTCTTAATCTCTGCCTGCAACTCCTTCTTCGACATGGATTCTACATCCTTCTCATTGCGGTGTGCATTGAGTGCATCGATATCCTCATCCGTTCCCGTTGTGATCAGATCACGGATCGCCTTCTTGATCGTAGTCGGTGTAATGCCATGTTCTTTGTTATAAGCATCCTGTATCTGCCGGCGTCGGTTCGTCTCGTCAATCGCCGCTTTCATGGAACCGGTGATCGTATCTGCATACATAATGACACGACCCTCACTGTTACGGGCAGCACGCCCGATCGTCTGTACCAATGATGTCTCGGAACGCAGGAAACCTTCCTTATCGGCATCTAAGATTGCAACCAGCGTGATCTCCGGAATATCCAAGCCCTCACGCAGCAGATTAATACCTACCAGCACGTCAAACACACCAAGCCGGAGATCTCTGACAATCTCGGTACGCTCTAACGTATCAATATCTGAATGCAGATATTTTACCTTCACGCCCTGATCTCTCAGATAATCCGTCAGATCTTCCGCCATTCGTTTGGTCAGGGTTGTCACCAACACCTTATTGCCTTTCTCTACTTCTTTGTTCACTTCAGATAACAGATCGTCCACCTGACCTTCTACCGGCTTGACTTCAATGGATGGATCTAACAATCCGGTCGGCCGGATCAACTGCTCCGTCCGCAACAATTCATGCTCCGCCTCATAATCGGATGGCGTTGCCGATACAAACATGACCTGATCCAATTTGTCCTCAAATTCATCAAACCGTAGCGGACGGTTATCCATTGCTGACGGCAACCGGAATCCAAAGTCTACCAAGGTCTGCTTTCTCGAACGGTCTCCGGCATACATACCCCGGATCTGTGGAACCGTAATATGCGACTCATCAATGATCATCAGGAAATCATCCTTGAAAAATTCCAATAAGGTATTCGGTGTTGCGCCCGGCTCCAAGCCTGCCAACGGTCTGGAATAATTCTCAATACCGGAGCAGAATCCGGTCTCCTTAAGCATCTCCATGTCAAAATGTGTCCGCTCACTGATCCGCTGTGCCTCTAACAGCTTATCATTTTCCTTGAAGTACGCAACCTGAGCATCACATTCCGCCTCGATCTCCTTCACCGCACGCTCAATCTTATCCTGCGCCACTACATAATGGGATGCAGGAAAGATAAATGCACAGTTAATACCACGTTTGACCTCTCCTGTCAACGGATCGAATTCCACCATCCGGTCAATCTCATCTCCAAAAAACTCCACCCGGATCGCATCCTCAAACGTAGATACCGGAAGAATCTCTAACACATCCCCATGCACGCGAAATGTTCCCCGCTTGAAATCCATCTCGTTCCGCTCATACTGAATATCAATCAGATCTGAGATCAACTGCTCCCATTCATAGGACATCCCGGTTCGCAATGTCAGCATCATATTCTCATAATCTTCCGGGGAACCAATACCATAGATACAGGACACCGAAGAAATGACAATAACATCCTTGCGTTCGATCAATGCTGCTGTCGCAGAATGACGCAGCTTATCAATCTCATCATTGATAGAAGAATCCTTCTCTATATAAGTGTCCGTCGATGGCACATATGCCTCCGGCTGGTAGTAGTCGTAGTACGATACAAAATATTCGACTGCATTTTCCGGAAAGAATTCCTTGAACTCACTGTATAACTGTGCCGCTAACGTCTTATTATGTGCAATGATCAATGTTGGTTTATTCAATTGTGCAATAACATTTGCCATGGTAAATGTCTTACCGGAACCGGTCACACCAAGCAGCGTCTCAAACTGGTTGCCTTTCTTAAATCCATCCACCAACTCCTCAATGGCTCTTGGCTGGTCTCCGGTTGGTTCAAATTCCGAATGAAGTATAAATTTATCCATCCTTTTCCTCCTAATCTATCCCTTCCAGCTCCGCCCGGAACATGATCCGTCTCGTTCCCCGCAGCTTATCAAACTGTATATCATAGGTCTGCGCCGGACAATCCACTGCTACAACCGTACCCTCACCAAATACCTTGTGTACCACCCGGTCACCCTCTGCAAACATCACTTTCGGAAGCATCTGTTCACCGGCACCGGATGATACAATCCGGCTTCCATTGATGCATTCCAACTGAGTCGCATCCATATCCCCTAAGAACACGGACTGCTTCGCACTATATCCAGTATCCTTATTCTCATAGGAACTTAAGTAAAGCATATTCTTGGCACGGGTCATCGCCACATACAATAGCCTGCGTTCCTCTTCTAGTTCGTCCTCATTTCTAAGACGGTAACTTGGAAACTGTCCATCCACTAACCCCGGCACAAATACCGTATCAAACTCCAGACCCTTTGCAGTATGTATCGTCATCACCCGCACTACATCATGCTTTGTATCATCATCCTGCGCCGTAAATAATGCAAAATGACTTAACAGATCCTCTAATGGCAGTATCTCCTGATTCTGTTCTTCTAATGCATGTATCATACTGACAAGTTCCGAAACATTATCTAACCGGGTCTGATCAATATCCTGTTCAAGCGACACACGCAGTCCCATGTCTAAACAACGATTGGCAATGTCTGTACAGGAATACTGCTGATATGTCTCATGCAATTCCTTCACATTCTGATAGTAAGTGATCACCGATTCTTTCTTATTCTCTCCGGATTCAATACATTGTCCCAAAGCTTCAAACAATGAAATTCCGTGCTTCCCGGCATACTGCTTCAACTGCTCCACGGATTTCTTACCAAATCCTCTTCTTGGTCTGGATATCGTATATGTCAGATCCATATCCCTCAGATTATATACCAGACGCAGATAGGCAAGTACCGTGCGAATCTCCTCACTCTCATAAAACTTCGCCCCACTCAATATCTTATACGGAACCTTCTTCTTAATAAATGCTTCCTCAAGTGAGCGCGTCTGGGATGCCGCCCGAACCAATACTGCATGATCCCGATACGGAAGATTCCTCTCTCTGTCCTGTAGAATCACATCCGCGATCCACTCTGCCTCTTCCCGCTCGGTTCTCGGACAGTTATAGACCGGCTTGCCGCCGTCAGCCCGGTTGCTGATCATTACCTTATCAATCCGGTTCTGATTTGCTTTAATCAGCGATCCCGCCGCCTTGACCACCTGCGGTGTACTCCGGAAATTCTCCGTTAATGCATAATCCTGCACATCCTCAAAATCTTCATCAAAACCAATCATAAATGACGGATCGGATCCTCTCCATGTATAGATATTCTGATCATCATCCCCAACAACAAACAAATTCCCATATAGACCACTTAATATCTTCAACAGCTCATTCTGCTTATAATTCACATCCTGATACTCATCACAAAGCAGATACTGGCAACGTTCCTGCCATGTCCGTCTCGCATCCTCATAATGACTCAATATATATAACGCAAAGTTAATAATATCTTCAAAATCCAACGCATAATTATCGCATTGTCTCTTCAGATAATGGTAAAATACTCTCTCATTGGTATCTGTTGCCGTTGCTAACTTCTCCTTCAAAGCAGTCTTGCCGGAACCCATCATCAATTCCACATATCCTAACATCTGCTTACTTGCATCTACAAATTCCATCAACTGTCTGGCAGTGTTATCTTTCATGGAAATGCCAAGTTCTTCTGCCACTTCCCGGATCATATCAATCTCTGCCTTCTTGTCTAAGATCGTAAATGTCTTCGGAAAAGACATGCGGTGAATCTCTTCCTTCAATATATGATTGCAAAAACCATGAAATGTTCCCGTAAAACTATTACAGTTATCTCCCACAATCTTCTTCAGCCGCTGCTTCATCTCTGCTGCCGCCTTATTCGTAAAGGTAAGTGCCACAATGGATGCCGAATCAATATAAAGTTCGGTGATCAGATATGCCATCCGGTACGTCAATACAAATGTCTTACCGGATCCCGGCACCGATGCAACCCGGATATATCCTTCCGTTGCATGAATAATATCCAATTGTTCCTTCGTCACTTTGTCCGGCAGTTGCATGTGTATCCTCCGATTCGAAATCTCATTTGTATTTATTGTACTATATAATACCAAAAAAGTACAGAACAAACATTCGATTTGTTCTGTGCCGGTGATTGCCTCTGATATCCCTTGACGTATTTAGCCAAAACAAATATCCTATGGATAAGAATAACCGAGTGACCGCCTGGCTGTCCCTGCTTGCCACCC
>OLYN01000014.1_pt1 | contig 121211 bp, 166 predicted proteins | sample 1674231 | NCBI WGS metagenome assembly OLYN01 (sample SAMEA103958153, study PRJEB25191) | human gut metagenome
CTTGCATGTGTTAGGCGCGCCGCCAGCGTTCGTCCTGAGCCAGGATCAAACTCTTAATAAATAGTATTCACACTGCATACAAAAAGTACTCTTTTCATGCCGATATAATCCGTTTCACCTCTATAAAACCTAATATTCATGCGGGTTTTTGGCTCTGTTATTATTTTACAGTTTATAAAACTATATAAAAATATTTGTATTTTTGCTCTTAAATGGTGTCAAAAATGGTGTCAAATCAGTTTGCATTTTCATAGATTTTTAGCATTTGTTCTGACGCCTTTTCGTACCCCATGTGAGTGTAAATATTTAATGTCGTACTGACATCGGAATGTCCCATTAAATACTGAAGTTTCTTTGCGTCCATCCCGGCATTTATCATATTTGTACAAAATGTATGGCGAAGAACATGCGGAGTTACAATAATTGGTGGTTTGTTTGGAAACAGCTTTTTATACTTTTTCAAAGACCACCTTATTTCATTTTCAATATGGAGCGCAATCTTTGGGTTCCCATTCTTATCAACTAAGATAAATCCTGTATATCCATCTACAAATGGTTCAATTTTCAATTTTGGTCGATTCTCTATTATCCGTTTAAGGCTTTGGAATACTTCGTTCGTCATTGGTATAAAACGACAACCTGCTTGTGTTTTTGTTTTTTCAACATAGTATTTCCCATTTCGTTCTCTGACAAGCTGGTGATCAACATTTATTTTTCTATTGTTAAAATCCAAATCCTTGCTGGTAAGACCGCAAAATTCACTCACACGCATTCCAGTATTAAGTAGAACAACAAATTCATCATAATACTTGCAATATGTTTTATCGTTCTTAATGAATGATAACCATTCGATTTGTTCATCTTCTGTTAGAGCTTCTCTTTTCTTTGAATTGTTGGGAACTACATCCGTAATTTTGAAATCAAAAGGGTTTTTCCTAATGACATCCTCGTTGCACGCCATTTGAAACGCTGGTTTAACTACTCCGCAAATAGACGACAAAGTGCTATATCCCTTCCCATCGTTGTACATTTTTATAATCCATTTCTGAGCATCTGACACTTTGACATTTGACACTTTTAATCGACTAAATGGCTCTTTTCCGAGTATGTTACTAACAAAGTTGTATCCTATTCTTGTATTATAACGCACTCCTTGCTTTAGGGAAAGATACCTTTCTACAAGCTCGTAAACCGTCATTTGCCCTTTACTATAGTCGATTCCATCTCCGATGTCTTTTTCAATCCGTTTTTCTAAGTCGCGAAGTTCGTTCAAACCATTAGCATATACCGTTTTCCGTGCGCCAAAAGCATCATTATACCTGTATTGGTACCTCCCGTCCTTTCTTTCGCTCTCTCCTTTCTTCAATACTCGTCCTTTACTGTCTTTTCTGCGTTCCATGATAGGCTCCTTTCTTTCGGAGCCCCGATGCAAAGAGTATTATATCACATCGGGGCTTTTCTGTCCATGAGGTCATATTGAATATGCCTGAGCCAACCATTTTTCACAGGGAACTCTCTTTATCAATCTCTTGCTTCCCACAAACAGGACGAAGTTGCAATTGGGTTCGTTGGTTATCTCCCGCAACTTGCATATCCCAATCCCGAAATAAGCCGCGGCTTCTTCAAGGGTCAGGTTTGACTTCTCCTAAATTGGCACCGTACAATTCATATTACTTCCTCCCTGTTGAACCAAAACCACCGCGAGATTCTTTATTAAGTCTTGTACATTCCTCAAAATCAATCGCAGGTTGGTGCTTCATAATTCTGAACTGTGCAACTCTGTCGTTCATCTCAATTCGGCAGTCTCTCGTTGCATAGACTGGCAGTTTCCACTCGTCTTCATCGCCGCAATATGATTCATCTACAACTCCAACGGAGTTGGTCTGAATGATTCCATAGTTGCGGAATGTAGAACTGCGGGGTGCAATGTGCGCTTCATAGCCTTCCGGCAACGCCATGGCTATACCCAGCGGAATGAGCCTAAAATCGCCCGCCTTCATCTCAACCGTTTCCGCAGAACGCAGGTCAATCCAATCGCTCTTGCCGTCTATGTATTTGAGGTCATCAATATCCTTTGATAAATACTTGATTTTAATTGTTACCTTGTCTTCCATCTTTTTTAGCCTTCTTTCCATAATACTAACTTGTTCTCTCTTATCGACACTTTTACATCTATCACATTCTGATTGCTGGAACCTACCCAATGCTTATCCGGTGACTTGAGTTCGTCTATGTATTCTCCGTCCACCAAAACATCAACTTGTTCCATGCCAGGTTTTCGCTTCACAGTATCCCAACTGGAACCAGTGTAAACCCAAATGTTCTTGTTCGGGAATGCTTTTTTAACGGCATCAATGAGACGCATTGTATCCCAAATATTTGCAATGGACAGAGGGTCGCCGCCAGTCAATGTAATACCAGAACACCAGTTTTGCGATAGCGTATCACATATCATGTTCTATTCTTTCTCTCCAAACTCAGAGCCGACATTAGCGTCCCATGTTTCCGGATTGAAACAATTTTTGCAATGATGCTCACAGCCGGAGACCCAGATCACACATCTGAGCCCCGAGCCGTTATTCATGTTGCAGTTGTCAATCTTGATGTAATTCATTACATTGACTTCCTTTCAGCGAACTCTGCCAACTTATGGTCAGCGTACATTGTCCTTCCCTTAACTTTGCTGTAACCTAAATCCTTTATACCCTCGGTTTCCCGATATTTATTAGGGGAGTAGACTATACAATCAAGGCGGTGTTATAGTCGTTGAGCGTTACCCATACCATATGGTTTAGGGTCGGCGTTGCGTCTGAGGGACTTCCACCCTCGGTTATCCAATCTTCATGATTTTTATGGTCTGTTCTTTCGATGTGCCGCCTTCACGCTTACCGTTTCCAGTTTCGTTGTGGCTCATGAAGCTCTAAGGACTTTCCCGCAGTTTCTACCGTTTTATATGGACTATTATGCTAATCCATTCATTCTTTCTATTCGTGTAATATTCGTGCTGCCACATTTAGGACATTCATCTTTGTCGATAAAAGAAGCACCGCAGTCTTCACAATAATCAAGCTGCATATTGATGCCCTCATAGAAACCCATCTTCATAGCTCGTCTGATGAGAGTTTTCATTGCCTCCGTGTTGTAGTCGGTTGTATATCTGCAATACTGAATATTACCACCATTACAAAGATGGAACATTGGATATTCAATGTCTTGTTTTTGGATTGGACTTATGTCTTCCCAAACTCCACAATGGAATGAGTTACTTGTGTATGGCCTATCAGAGACGCCTTTGATAATGCCATATTTTTTACGGAACTGTTCTATTTGGAGCCCGCAGAGACTTTCTGCAGGGGTGCCGTACAAAGCATAGAGTATTCCATCTTCCTTTTTATATCTGTCGGCGTAAGCGTTAATGAATTTTAGTGTGTCAATTGCGAATGTATTATCCTCTGCAATGGATTTGCCACAGTACAATACACTGGCTTCATTCAGCGCTGTAATGCCAAAACTCATTGTCATCGGGCGCAGGAAGTCTTCACCAAGCTCCTGCTCTGGATCTAAACGACCGTTCAAGAATCCACCCTGACAAAAAGCCAGAGGATTGGTTCCTGCTTTCTTATGTGACAGGTAACTGAATGTTCTCTTATGGATCGCTCTGCAAAGGTCGAGATAATAAGTGAGAACCTCGTAATAATCTTTGTTCTCCTGCTGAGCCTTTGCAACAATCATTGGAAAGTGCAACGAGATTGCTCCCAAGTTGCAGCGTCCCACATATACGGGTTTATCGTTCTCATCGGCGGGTTCCATACCGCCTCGTTCATACCATGGACTTAAATTTGCCCGGCATTGTGCATTTCAGCACAGGACTATATCTTCAATGTACAGAATTTCTACTCCTGCACACCGCTTCGCGCTTCGGATAGTATCAATCTCTACCCTACTCTACTCGCTTCTTTACATAAGTTTTTCTCTTATGCTATGCTTTCGATAGTCTCTACATTTTCTTCTTCTGAAACAAAGAATATTAACACGGGATTGTCTGTATGAACAGGTTTCCCCCGTTAGCCGATTTATTCAGCGTCATTTCCTACGCTTACTAATTCGTTAAATCGACACCGCTTTGATATGCGTTCACGAAGTTTTACATGAGCTACCAATTCTTAACCCATCCTTGAAATTGTAATGCCATATTTTTTATAGATGCTTGGAGCATACCCGTCGCCTGTACAACTGATGTAGTCAGGATACATGGCGGCTTTGCTACATTCGATTGCCTCATCAAACAACCATTCGAGATCACTGCCTTCACCATGCAGGTTCTCATCATAGAAGAAACTCAGCTTAGGGAAAAGAACCGGGTGTTTGAAACCTGGCTTTCCCTGCCCGTCTCTTCTTACTGCCATACAGACTGATGAAAGCATTGTTTCAAATTTACTCGTTCCGAGTCCAAAAGAAATACTGGTAAAGGGATAATCTCCACGGCTTGAAGCCACAGAATTGAATTTCATTTCCCAGCCTTGAAAACCCTGTTCAGCGTCTCTGGCCACCTTTCCAAACGCCCAGTTTTCAGCTGCCTTGCCGTCTTTGTGTGTGAGCGAAACATATTCATTGTAATATTTCTTGAAACTCATCTCGGCGTAAGGAGCGAGAAGCTTGTCGATCTCACTTATCGTAAATCCACCATACTGGCACGATGCTGCGTTCATTGCAATATCGCCTACAAGATCAAATGCCACATCAAGTGTTTTGGGCTCCTGGTAATCAAGGTTCCCCATGAAGAATCCGCCTTTGAGTACAGCTCCCATGTCAAAGAGGCAGCAATTGACACTATCCAGCCTGCTCCCTCTATCGTGGATATAGATGTATCCCTCATTCATCGCCTGCCGTTCTTCGCTTGTGAGGAAGAACTTTTTATACAGTTCGCTATTCAGTTCGTTGTACACAATGGCTTTTTGGGTCGTCACCAATGCGGAATCAGCGTTGGCATTGCTTCTATCTCCTACGAAGCTAAGTGACAGTTTTTTGTTGTACACTCTATCAAGCATAGAAGCAAAAGATGACTTATTGTCCCGATATTCCCTGTACGATTTAGCCACGGAGGGGTTAACTGTATCAAGGGCACATTCTACTACATTGTGAACAATGCTTACCGGCACCGGTTGCTCATACTCGGACATTCTTCGCTTCGCAAAAGCGACCACTTTGTCTTCTTCCTTATCGGTAAGGGTAACACAGACCCGCTCCGCACTCTTGCGAATTGCGTTCTTAATCTTTTGCGGTTCGAAATCTACAGTGTTACCGTTCTTCTTGAGCACAGAAAGCTTCTTCATTCTCCATACCCCCTCTCGATAAGGGTCATGATTGCATAGTTGGCAAGGTCAAGCAGTGTGTCGTCTATTGACTCGTCATTAACCGCTGCGCTGCCATTTCGGACAAGATTCTTTACCCGCTGAAGCTTATCTTCGAGACGGATGCATGGCATTGTCATTCCATATTCAATGAATGACCTACCAAACGAGTCTCCATAATCTTTGTTTTTGCGTTCATAAATTTCGTTGAGTTCTTTGCAAATTCTTTCGTGCTTTCTCACTTTGTCTTCCATAAGTATTACCCCTTTCTCGGACTACCGCAACTCATTTTACCTTCTGGACAAGCGCCGGAGACACACGGTGCTCCTGCGTGAGAGAACAAAATCGGAGCAACTTCTTTGCAAAGCCGAAGCATTTCATCCGCCAACGCCCTGATCTCATCCTGTGCCCGGTTGCAACATCTCTTATTGAAGAAATGCATCAGCTCTCTGGCATTCATTGTAACAATCAGCTTCGTTTCGCAGGCATTTGGAAGTACAGCTCTTGCGTTTTCTATAGCTATCTTCTCAGCCTTTTTTCGTTCCATTCCATTCGTCACCAAGTCAGCCGTAATTGCCGCTGTAAGCGTTTTGTATGCCTCGAACGACTCATTTACTGCTTCATCAAAAAGCTCCTTATACATCGAATTTGAGGCTATAATGGGCGGCGTAATGTACTCAAAAGTGTCTCCAAGGTTCACATACCTCTGGCTCTGTACACTGAACGAAGCAATGCGGTGACGAGTGATCTGTGCCAGTAATGAACGAGATACGCCATCAATAGCGAATGTAAATGATGCATGTTCAAGAGGACTCTCATGACCGAGATCGGCAAGCCTCTTAATAAACTTGTCCACATTTTCTTCGGTTAGCTTCTCGTAGATGCCACATGCGTTCGTTTTTGAGTAACATAGCTTTGCTGCAGTTGTTATTAGTTTTTCTGGCTCAGGAGTATATGTAAGTAACTGAACATTCATTTAACCACCTCCAAATCAAGAACGCTAAACAACCATTTAACCTCGGAAGGGTCTTCTTTAAGGCACACAACGAGAGGACGGTCTTTGAATCTCTCATCATATTCGACTGTAAATTCCTTGCCCTTGTTTTCTTCAATGAAGTCTTTATATCTCTGAGATAAATCATTCCACATCTCTGAGCCATGAATTCTATCATACCGAAGCCGCACTTTTGCCCCTTCTGGGATGGATGTTTCCGCCTTTTGACGATCAATATCCATCAGCATCTGCTCAAGAAGCTTTCGTGCTTTTTTATTTTTAACAAGAGCTCGTTTCTGCTCTCTATTCATATCATTCAACCCTTTCGTACTTAATGAGATACCAATATCCGCTTTGATTCTTTTGGACATCAGAAGCGTATATGATGTCTCCCTTGCTGATTTTGTTCCTGTTGTATGTAGCTGTTCTGATTGTTAATCTCGCGTTCTTCCCTGTTCCCACTGAACGAGTAAAGCAGGCATAGCCCCATACATCACCGGAAGTTTTAGACTTTAATGGCACCAAATCGGTTACTATCAGCTTTCGTCTATCTTCCGGTACTCCTGTTTTAATGTCGATATATCCAAGTATATCGAGCTGGTTTTGCATTTTAACTTTAAGGTTAATTTCAGAGATATTGAGGCTTTTGATATAGTCCTCGCATTCATGGAGAATAGCTGTCATATCCGTAATTGTGTAGGTTTTCAGCTCTTCGTTTTTCGCATTACGGTCTGTTGCGTGTCTGGCAACGATATGCTCCAACTCAGAACCAGCAAGTTTCTCTTTGCGAATCGTCTTCATTGTTCCCTGCTTAAAGAAATCAAATATTCGCATTATTCGAGACAGCTCTGCACTGTTTCCGAATTGCTGGAAGTAATCGATTTGAATAAGAGGAGTTACTTTTGCCTCCTTGATGGATCTTTCATCGAGCCATTTCAGCACATCAACGAAATACTTGAAATCATTTTTACTACACTGATATAATTCACGAGCGAGCGTCTTGCCAAAGCCTTTGACCGATGTAAGCGACTTGGTTATGATGCGTTTCTCCACATCTGCAATGGGAGCCCTGTTATCCTGCCCGTATCTATATGGCAAGAATTTAATACCGAAGTATTCCTCAGCCTCTCTCTTGGCGTCTTGAGCCCTGTCTTTGTCGCCCTTTTCTTCCATCTGGTTTATGAAAACCTCGTAGAACTCAACCGGATGATGGGCTTTGAGCCAAGCGCCGTACAAGCTATCCAATGACACACAATAGGAGTGCGAGTTTGATGTGATGATGCCTGTTTCTGTGGCAAAGTTATGGTCAGGTTCAGCCATCTCGACATCATATGTAGGAGCCTCTCCGAAATCTTCGATTGAAATAATTTTCTTGCGCAACGCCTGTGGAGCGATCCTGTCAATTTTGATCTGATAGATCATTTCATTTGACATCCAATAAAGCTCATCTCCAACAGACAGTTCTGACAGTTCTTTGATACCGTATGGTGTTGGAAACTTGTGATTTTCCGTACACTTGATATATGTACCTTCCCCGTTTTCAAGCGTCACCTTATAGAGGCGTTGTACTCCAGCAAACCGGATATCGACTATTCTATTTTTGTACAAGCCCATTGGAGCAAGAGAATATCCATATCCGTATCCATGTCTTGCATATACCTCGTGGAGATAGTGCGTGTTGTTGTGCATGGCATTGTACATTGTTTCGACAGTTTCCATCCGCGTGTTCCATTGTCTTATAATTGTGTCTCCACTAACACATGCGTTGAAGGAATACCGGCTGGAATCTTCAATGATCGTCCACAACTCTCCCGCAAGTTCTTTCGCCGCATCTTCCGGTTTGCCCTCGTCTCGCATAATTGCATTTGCAAATCCAGAGATGAATGTGTCCTTATACGCTAGAACTTTCTCTACTCTCTTCTTGGCGATATTTTTAATGGCCGTGTAGCACTCTGACATTGGTATGCCGGCATAATGCAGCGCTGCCATCTCCATCTCCTGATATAGCACAAAACTGTTCGGCATTTCCTCTGTCTGTATTAGTTCATCGAAAGATTTGACCCCGTACTTAAACGGCTGGCGGCTTTCAAATGTCTTGTACATGCTTGCAAAACCCGGTCTTATTGCTGCCACAAATGCGCAAAGCTCCGAAATATTGGTCGGGTGATACTTCGCAACGCGAGCTGTTGTGCCTGTTTTTTCGACCTGATTGATACCGATAGTTGCACCCTTGGCGTAAACATCCCATGCCGGATCATTCGGAGGACACATTTCTAAGAGCTCCGTGACACTCGGAGGATCTATTCCTATTCTGTCGAAGACCTTATACATCAGGTCTACAACCTTTACCGTAAGTAAATCATTCTTAAGAAAGTGATATTCTTCTGCCCAATGACCGTCCATCAGGCAACAGAGATTGTCCTTGATCCTCACCAAGCCAATCTCCTCTCGAATACTTCCTTGATACAGGAGGTAGGAGCAAGGTGCAATACTCCAGCTTGAAATCAAGCCTCGAAAATCATTGCTCTTATCGAATACCTCCCAATATTGTTTGTCGATGTATTTATGTACATCAATGTCTTCTTTTTCATCTTCATCTGCATGTTTAAGAGCAGTTTCATACCTCTTTATCTGCTCCGACACTTCGTTGGCAAGTTCAAACGGGACACCCTGTGATTTTGCGTACAGTTTCCATGCGGCAGATGCCTTTGCTGTGCCGTATGCGATCATCGGATATGCATGGTCATCACCAAGAACCTGTTTTTGAGCCAAAGCAAATGGCTCCTGATTGTCTACATTAAAGTCAATATCGGGCAGAGATCCACTCTGCAATATTCTTTCTGTAGACATAAATCGTTCTGGGTACATCTTGACTGTAGCCGCAATACGGTCTACTTCCGTAAAGCCAAGAAGCATATTCGTAACAAAGCTAACTGCACTGCCACGACCACTTTTCGTCAAATGACCGCCGTTTTTCTTGCCTTGCTTAATTACTTCATGGTTAATGATGAAGTAGTCTGCTGTCTTAGTGTCAATTACGGTTTGAACTTCCTTTGCAATTTCATCAATGTAATGTTTCCGCTTTTCTGGAGGAATGCCTTTTGAGTAAGCCTTAAATCCATTCCTAATGAGTTGCTTATAGATTTCATCTCGTTCCTCTTGAGGTTTATCCAAATACAGAGACGGCATCTTGATATCTTTGTTGAATATCGGCGAGTCATACTCCTCAACTTGCAAAAACACATTCGTGTTCTCAATCGCTTCTCTTATCTCGCCGTCAGACAACACACACTGTTCTGCAAACCGCCGGTATGCTTCGTCGCCATCCGGATAGTCAAGATACCACCCTTCTTCTTGTGGATAAGTAAGCCCCTTCGAAACAAGATAGTCTGTCCGGTCTTGCGCCTGTTTAGGATAGATATAATGACTATCACATCCCATGATAAGTGGTATCCCACTTTCTCTATGGATACGGATGATTCTTTTGTTCAGTTCCCGCTGCGACTCCGTATTGTGGTACTGAACCTCCAAATAGAAGTTGCGCCCAAAATGTCCGAACAATGCAGCAACAAAATCCTCGACATCTTCGTAATCCCAAAACTTAATGCAAGCAGAAGTCACCCACACATCATCGGGTGGCAAAGAGAGAATCAGTTCTTTATCTAATCTTGCCTGTCCGTAGAAGCCTGTATCATTCGCTTCGGACATGACATTATTTAACGCTCTTCGACCTTTCTCATTCTTTGCTCCGATGAATATATGGCAGTTAGTACGGTCTTTATCAAATCTGTCGTTGACCTAATAGGCTTCAACCGACTCAAGGAATTTGAGACCATATTTTTTAGCCACCTCGTAAGCCTCGATGTATCTCCCTTGGTATCCGTGTTCACACGAGGACAGAATGCCGTGGCCAAGCTCCACCGCTCTTTTGGCATAGTCCTCGTAGTTTACGGTACTATCGGAGATCCGAGGGTTTGTAAACCAAGAATGTTTGTGATAATTCTGATAAACAAACAATCATATGACCTCCTCACTTTCCGAATATCTCTTCTTCCGTATCAACAACTGGATACGGCACATGGTCTATGTATTCTGTAGTATCCCAAGCGTAATTGTGCTCAAACTCTTCCGGCTTCGTAAAGAACCGCCGAGACGGCACATCGTAATATAAGCCGCACTCGAGATTTGCTCGACCTCTTAAGCGGTCTTTCTGAACGCTGACGACCACATCGTATGGGCATGGTGGCTTAACCCACCCGTCACCCTTTGCGTTTGGAATACCAGCCTTTTCTTTCTTCCCTATTCGTCTAAGGCTAATAGCTCTGTGCGCCAAATTGATTAAATTTGCCGTACCACTCAACTCATACAAGCCCACATTTTCCGTAAGGTCTTGCATCTTTCTCGGATGGCAAACCAATATAGTACAAACATTATATTTCATGCTAAATTGAATTAGCCAGTTGACGAGTTCGGTTTGTTTCTGCCATTTGTTGTCGTCGTTTGCACCGAGGTCAATAGTCGTCATGTTGTCAAGTAGAAACAGCTTGCTGCCGTACTTACGAACCGAATCTATCATCGAATCTTGTATCGATTTTACATCGTTGCTCCAATCGTCTTTATACAGCATGAGCTTTCCGCGATAGAAGTCGGATATTTTCTTCTTCGCCTCCGGCTTAACTCGGTAGTATGTAGCACCTTCTGGGCTAACATATTCCACGAGGTGGCGTCTCCCAGCCAATAGGTACATAAGCCAGTTGCGGCTCATCCACGCCGGCAGTTCCTTTGAATACACCCAGCAGTTTTTCTCTTGGTCGAGTGCTTGACAAATTAACTGGTACAAGAAAGATGTCTTCCCGGAGTTACCTGTGATATTGATGCAGTTGTTTCTTCTCAAAACCAACATTCCAGATGGCACCGTGAAGCAGTATTTGTACCCGTCGCTCGCCTTGGTCGGCTTGATCTCAATTTTACCTCTGGCGTCACTTTGCAAGCCAAGGCATTTACTTCCTTGTGCCATATGTACGGTATAGCATATGGACTTTCTGACATATTTACCTTGTGGCTGTCCTCTTCTATCATCAACATGCATACTAGCCTTATGCCCAAGTGAAGTCATCGCAAATTGAATGAAATCAGCATTCTCTTTTACCGTAGTAAAGAATTGAGTAGATCCCTTTGATATATATCCATCCTAATACTTAACCTCATCAACAATTATTTCGAGCTGATGTTTGCTGCATTCATACCATTCGCTTGGGAACACTTTTGTCCTAACCGGTGATTCAAATAGAAAGTTTATGTATTCAGAATCTCTGTTGTTCCATCTTTTTTCGTCCTATGGAATTCCTGCCTCACTAAGCAGCTTACGGAGCCGTTCCTGTTTGTCTTTCCTCTTAATGTTCAGTCTTGCTCTATTGTAGGTCTTTGCTTTTTCGCTGTGCTTAGCAAAATGTCCATCCGCTATCACCGCACACATAACCCTAATTTGAGCGTCCGTCAAATCTATCCCCGAGCCCGAGTATGAGAAAGTCACTGGTATCTTACCTGGAAAACCTCGTGCCGATTTTTCATGCATATCAAGCAATTCATTCATTGGCTTTTTAGCTAAGTTTCCCTTTGAAGTGAAGTACACAATATTATGTTCAATCGAAAGCATCTGGTCTATTCCTGTGTGAGTTTTTAGATGATAGAAGGTTTCCTCGGGATATTTGTGATACTGCAAAGGAGTAACCAACCCAGCCGTACCATCCGCGTTATATTGCAGAACCTTATCGCCGGGCTTCCATTCCGAAATCTTCTTCCATTTTGTGCCCGTGAAAAATTCCGTTTCACAATCGACACAGCCAGGTGTCCCTGAAATAATAGTAAAGCTTCCATAGAACAGCCTCATCAATTCTTTGTCCAAAGCATCAATGCCAAACCGAATGCCATCTATATCTGTTAGATCAACATCTTCTACATCAGCAAAATCGACGAGCGATGGAACTGGGCTATCCTGAGCGTTGACAATAGCTTCTAAGACCTTATCTTTGCCGAAGAAGTAAAGCATCTCATTTATATCTTTTACGGAGTGTTTTTTGCCTTCTTCATCTTCGTAATATTCTGGGATATTGACAATCTTGCATCTCCAACTACCCAAGCGAGGCACTACTTCTTTGACAAATTTTAAACCTGATTCATCGTTGTCGTGAGCAATAATGATTTCTTTGAACTGCTCCAACCAATCCTAGCATTCCGGAATCCAATGAGTGTTTCCGTCGCCGAGAGGAATTGAAACGGCATTGATAAACCCCGCCTCAACCGCTGCAGCACAATCAAGCTCTCCACTTGTAATAAGCAACGGCTGATCGACATTGATGCGGTTCATATTAAACAATATTGGAGTTGTGTCCGCACCTTGTTGGCACCAGTTCTTATTTTCACCGTGTGCTATTTTTCTCGTCGGACGGTATTTAACCATCGTAAGAGTATCGTTAAGGTCGTAGTAGTTAAATGCGATGTTTCCTTTAGAATCTTGGCGAATATCAAGATAGTCTACGGTTTCTTTGCTGATTTTTCGTTTTGCCAAATAGGCATACACAGCATCCTTTACCTCGTTCTGCTCTGGCTTTGGATAGTTATACGACCGTTTTGTTCGAACGCCTAATTCGCCAAACCCGTAAGCTACGCCGGCAAGCTCAAACAATTTTTGAACCGCTTGCATATATGTAAGACCCTGATGCATGAAAGCATCAATAACATCATAGTTTCTCCCGCAAGCGCCAAAGCAATGGCAACTGTTTGTCTTAGGAGAAAATATAAAGGATGGTGTGTTCTCTGCATGGATTGGGCAGCAACACCGTTTATGTACTGAATCAAAATCCTTAACTCCAAAGCCATCCATAATCAGCTCAAAATTTCTGTCGCCAAGTTTTTCTTTTGCCTTTTCAATCAGTTCTCTCGGTACATTCAATCGTCACTCACCTCGTCTTTTGCAGCGTATGGGCAGTTTTTCGAAAATCCACAAAGGTTTTTGCAGTAAAACTCGTCTCGTTCCGCAGGATATTCCTCACAGTCACGAATATTTTTTACCGTAGTCCTTACCCAACTTTCTGCTTCCTCGTATGCGTCTTTATCAAATGGGAGCTCTACTGTTTTCTGTTTCCTAAACATTCCAAAGCAAAGCTTATCCGGGTATTTACCGTATGTATTCTTGATGTTCCTTGCATAGAGATAAAGCTGTCTAGCGTATTTCTTCAGCTCTTCTTTATCCTTAAATTTTGCTTTACTCTTCCAATCCTAAACTGTAATCTCTCCGGTGTTTTTGTCCTCAAGAATCAAGTCAATAAAGCCCTTGATGCGGAAGTCATCAAAATCATCCGTAAACTCATGCTCGGCATCAATGATTTTCATGTTCTTAAAGCCGTCAAAATTCTCAAAGAAGCGAACACCATCGTTGAAGTATGACTCTTTCAGATCCACATATGCATTCCATGGGAAATCCTTAGTGATCTCTTTTTCAAATCTCTCTTTGAAAGAATCAACAAGCTCCCACTCAGCGAGATCACCCCGCTCATACTCTTCAAGGATTCCATGAACCATTGTGCCATATTGCGAGAATGCATTTTCCTCATTCACATATTTTGTAAAGAATGGGCAGTGTGTTCTCTCAATTGGAGACGACAACGGATCAAAGTCTGCCAACGCATGCTCACAACACTGTTCTTCCCTATTAAAGGAGGAACACGCCTCACAACACTTGATGTAGTTGAGCAGGTATCCATACTTGCATCCATTAAATGAGGACAATTTTGAAAATGAATAGTTTTCTTTCAAGCATTACTTCCTCCTTAACTAATGTGTCGTAATCGGCGGGGCAAAAGCCCCGCCTTTTTCATTCATTAGAAGGGAAGCTCATTATCATCATCATCTTCCTGCACCGCAGGAGCAGGCTTAGCAGCCTTCGCAGGAGCAGTGTTGTCGCTGGTTGACTCACTCTTTGCCTTTGCCTCAGCAAAGCCGACTTCCTCTGCAACGATATCAGTTACGGTGCGCTTCTCACCATCTTTTTCGTAGGTGTTATTCTGGAGGCGACCCCAGATGTTAATTGCGTTACCCTTCTTGAAATATTTTTCAATGAACTCAGCAGATGTGCCGAAGGCACTCACCCGAAAGAAGTCTGCTTCTGGATGCTCCTGTCCCTTAACCAGACGGCGATTAACCGCCACTCTGAAATTTGCAACTTTATTGCCATTCTCGCCAAAAACCTTTACTTCCGGGTCAGCGGTCAGCCGTGCGCCGCCCAGAAACACCTTATTATTCCACATCGTTATGTACCTCCGTCATATCACACATTGCCTTATAGGTTTTTCTTGCCGTATCGATATCTGAAATCTTCTTGTAGTTTGCCGTTCCGCAGGCTTCCATGATTGCAGCGCCGACATCAGCCTTTGGAATACCAGAAGCAATGAGCTCTTTTGCCTTAACATCAATCATCTCGATTGCCTTAGCAAGCTTATCTTCTGCACTAACCTCTGCTTTTACCGGCTTTGTTTTAGGATCAACCCTCTCTCCAGAGTTTGCCCAGTCATAGATCTTCTCTCCATCTTTCTCCGTAAGGACTTCATAGCGTCCCTCAAAAATGTGAGTGTTGTCCTTCATTGCATCCGCAACATGAGTGTCCTGAGCAAGGTTGAAAGTGACCGTGAAGTTGTACTCCGTATTGTCTCTCTGTTTGAAACCAATGCCAACTTTCTTCGGAGTCTGCTTACCATTCTTCTCTTCAAGGACATATTCGTCCTTGCCTCGAACGGTTGCAATAATATGGATGGGCGTTTGAAGGATTGTCTCCATGAATGCGTCATGGCGTGGCGTGATTTTTGCCCAGTTGGTGTAACTATTGCCAGGCATCTTATTATGCATTTCAAGGCAATAATCCCACTCATGCGTTGCCGAGTCGATAATCAGAACACTGTATCCCCCATCCACCGCCTCGTTAATTGCTTCAATGTAACTCTCTGGCGTATGTACATCAAGCTGCAGATCATCGAAATCAAATTCATCTGCATAGTAGCGGATACGACCGTTCTCTGTATCAATCGCAGCTACTCGACCTCCTGCCTTATTGGCAATACCTTTTGCGAGTCTCAGTGCCGTATAGGTCTTACCGCTGCCGCTGGGGCCAGCAAGCAGGAGCTTAGTCCATACTTGCTCTCTTTTTGCTTTTTGGAAAGCCATAAAATCAACTCCTTTTTATTTTTGACTGGATGAACCAGTTTCCTCTGGAACTAAAAACTCAAGAAAATATGTAGATCTGTTAGTTCTATTTTCATCAAAGTTCTGATATTTGTTATCCCTTAAATCTGGTGAATCGTCCATTGGGATAACATAGTCGCAAATGGGATCTTGTTCTTTAATTTTGAAGATTGAATTCTTTGGTCGAATTACGATATCAGTTACAATCCTTCTCTCCCTCAAGTAGTCAAGCAGACGGACTTTAAGTATTGACTTCTTTTTTATCCCATTTGGCTTAATTGCGAGAACACCATGTTCGAGAAATGAGGATTTGTTACCAAGTGGCTTTGATTTACCATCATAAAAGATAGCCTCTCTGCCGCCTTTCAATGTAACAGAATCAAAATTCTCAAATTGAATCTCGATCAGCGAATGATCCCAAATCATGTTAATCGACCTCCTCAAGCTTTTCTATCAAGGGTTCAGGGTTCTTCGATTTTGCTATCTGTTTTAACTTGTCCGTCTTATCATCGTACTCCAAAAGAAAATACATTGACCTGTCATATTGTTTCGTTGCGAGGAGCTTCATTTTTCCCATTGCCTCCTCATAGCGCGCAGCCAGAATAACCGAATCCTTAAAGAGCTTAACTTTTTTGACAACTTCGAAGTAGTTGCTCATGAAAGCAATTCGATAACGGCTTCCAGGAAATCTCCAAAGCTAATTGCATCAGCAGCCTCGCATTCATCAACGCACTTGCAAGTGGAACTACTGGAACCGTACTTTTCTTCGTATTCTTTCTTGAGCTCCACAAGCTTCGTTTCCGCTTTTTCGATGTCTTTCTTCGCCTGGGTCTTAGCTTCTTCCAGCTCCTTTGCAACGCGGGCTTCCTCGGCGTGCTTTTTCTCACACTCCATAGCTTCCTTTTCATTCGGATAAGCCTTACCACAGGTGTCGCAATAGTAATTTACATGCATAGTTTTTACCTCACTTTTCAATTATTTCAAAGATATGACCTTCATCTCGTTTAGTGAAAACATATCTATCTCTGATTTTGTACTGGAGCTCGTCCTCCCAAGTAACTTCGTAGGCAGCTCCTCCCCTGAATACAAACTTCATTTCCGGATCTACAACCGTTGTTAAAAATCTCAGGTACTTTTTCATGTTGAAAGTCCTCTGATTACTTCATCAATTTTGTGGGCAACTGCAATGAAATTCTCTTTCTCCCAACCCTTCGAAGTCATTGCAGCTGTACCGATTCGTACTCCACTTGTCTGCATAGGACTGCGTTTCTCATTCTGAACACAATTCTTATTCAGAGTAATTCCTTTAGCATCAAGAGCGTCCTGAACCATACGACCTGAAACATTTGGATGGGTTTTTGAGAAGTCAAGCAAGAATAAGTGATTGTCTGTTCCTCCGGTCACAACCTCATACCCCATCTTAATGAACTCATTGCACATTGCCTTACAGTTGGAAACGACCTTTTCGATGTACTCTTTATACTCAGGCTTAAGACATTCTTCCGCTCCGCATGCTTTGCCATAAATCATGTTCATCAGTGGGCCTCCTTGCGTGCCCGGAAAGACTGCACTATCGACCTTTTTTGCATGCTCCGGCTTGCAAAAAATAAGCCCGCCTCTTGCCGACCGAAGTGTTTTCTGTGTTGTCGTAGTGATTACATCAGCAAAGCCAAAGGGTGTTGGATGATGCCCCGTTGCTATCAAACCCGCGATGTGAGCCATGTCTACCATGAAGAATGGGTTTTCATCACCACACTCTTCATCAATGATGTTTCTGATGCGCTCAAAATCAATAATTCTCGGATACGCTGATGCGCCGGCAAGAACAAGGTTCGGGTGGAACTCCTTGATTTTTTGGCGAATATCGTCGTAGTCGATGAAGCCGTTATCATCCACACCGTACTCTACAATGTTGTACAGTTTCCCGCTGAAGTTTGCTGGTAATCCATGACTTAGGTGGCCACCGTTGGATAAACTCATCGAAAGGATCGTGTCTCCAGGTTTAATAAATGCTGCATATGCTGCTTCGTTCGCCTGGCTTCCGCTGTGCGGCTGCACATTCACATGATAGTCCGTGTTGAACAGCCTTTGAAACAGGTATCTTGTGTAGAGTTCAAGCATGTCAACACAGTCGCAACCACCGTAATATCTCCCGATATTCCCAGTATGGATGTAGTCAGGAAAAATGCTTTTGAATCGTTCAACGCTTTTCTTTTCCGGATAACCTTCGGCGTACTTATTCATGAACTCTGATCCGCACGCCTTAACGACTCTTTCATCCGGGAAGTTCTCCGAAGCGATCAGCTCTACAACTTCACATTGCCGCATTCGCTCGGCTTGAACAACCGCTTCTAAAAAGTTTTCTTCTGAGATAAAAATTCCTCCTTTGCTGCTTGATTGAAGATTTCCGTCCAGCTATCGTGTGTCAAAAATCATATGTATTTATCTCCTTTCTTCGGATTAGAACAACAATCTATGTTCCAGAAAATTCGCCAGAGTTGAGTGGGCGAATTTTCGTCGAAGGCGGCCTGTCAAGTGAAAAATAAAATTTCGTGAAATTTTATTTTTCTAATTTATTTTGGCCAGCAATGCTTTACTTTTGATTAAACCAAAAAGCACTCAAACAATATGTAATAAGTAATGACAACATAGATTTGAGGGGAAATTCCCCTCTGTGGGTGGGCCAGGGTCGCATCGACCAGCCCGGTTGGGCACTTGGCAGACGTAGCATTCTCCTGCGTCCCTTTTGGCTCATAGAGCGTGCGGTTGCTACGAAATCTACCACCTCAAGTGCTGGTTTACTGCTTTTTAGTGTCGTGCAGCTCGACTCTCTCTAAATTGGAAATTTCCTTTTGGGCATTTTACTGCCCAATGGCACGGGCCCCCGGACTCGAACCGGAATTGCATGGATTTAGAGGCCAGCATGTTTACCAATTACTTGCAGACCCGCTTATGTAATAAAATCTGTCCGCTCAAAACAGCCAAAATCTTGCGAACACCGCAAAGTAAACAACTATCGTAATTGCACCAGAGATCAGCGCAATCTTTACATGTTCGTTCATAAAATACACTCCTTTACTATTCTTTTATATCTTTCTGGATCTGACCTCTCCAGTTCAGCAAACGAAATCATATTGTCTTCTTTTTCAGGCTTATACCTGCCGGAGGCATCAAAAAAAGAGCCACTTATCCTTGCGGTAAAGTGACCCTCGACTTCATCATAAAAGATCTCTGCGTCCGGGAATCTTCCTTTTAAAATATATGCGAACTAATAGCAATTTCCAGTGAACCAGTGTTCGTCTGGTATGAACCTCCGGCGAATAAATTCTTCTACCATAACCATTCCTTTCTTCCTAGATGAGGCACTATTTTGCCTCGTCTGGATAAAATGTTCTGATGTAGTTTGCGTAGTCGTATTTGGCGTATTTTCTTTTCGAACTGGTTGCGCCACTTCTATCAGTGCCGTCCCAGCCCTGTTTTTGGGCAAATGAGTAAAATGTAAACATGCCAGTCGCATCGAAAATATTCTTTGTTTCCCAACAAGCTCCCGATACCAATAACGAATTAGCCGAGATTCCAGAACCAGATTTTGCAGTTCTCTCAAAAATCTTATCAACTATGTGTTTCATTTTACTTTTTGTTGTCGGGTTATTTGTTCTGATTAAATGCCCATTATTGCATCGTGTTTGAGGATTCCGAATCGTGCCTTCTTTTCTGTAGCAATAAAAAATGTCCGTATCTCTAGTCTTTAAAACAAATGGTGCCACACACGGAGGAACTACATGTTTTTCTCCATTTACATAAATAGCATCTTCATGTACATCATCCACCATAATGTTTAAAATGTTCTCTATGGATATACCCTCAAATAATAACCAAAGAATAGTTGCATACTGAACTTCTGGAGTGTCTAGATGTATTGTAGGAAACCATTTCAAAAAGCTTTTAGACAATTCCAGCGGAGATTTTACAAGAACATTATTAAGATTTTTCTCAAAAAAAACAGGTGAAACAATGTAGTCAAGAATGTCATCAACTTGATATCCAATTTTTTTACCGTATTTAAAATAATATGTCAACGGTATCTTAATATATTTATCTTGATACTGCGCCAAAACAGCTATTTTTTTATTTGCATTATCTAATTCATCTAATGAAAAATCAATAAGCTCTTTGTTATATTTTGATTCCGCTTCTTCAAACTTTTTAAGAGCCGTATCACATAATCTTATTTCATGTTCACTCAAAGATGAGTATAAGGAATTCTTAAAGCTCACGAGGCATACCCCCATATATATTTTTATATGTAGAGTATAACACTTGTAATACGCAAAATCAAACCTTTTTCATTAGCTTTCCAGCTTTCTCCTAAAGAGATATCAATTCATTCATATTAAGGAACGAGATTGCGCTAGACGCTAATGTATTCGCAATAGCTATCTTTTTTAAGTTCTCATCGGAGATTGTCGTAACATATTTCTCGAGCTTGTCTTTTGGAAACGAAACCGGGTTTTCGCAAAGAGCAATACTGTCCTTTGGCAGTCCCGTTTCATCTGCAGAAAGCATAACATGAGTTGGAAGGCTTGTCTTTTTCATTACTGAAGTCAATGGAATTAGAACAACATTAGGACTATATTTGTTTCCTACATTATTCTGCCATACAATATGCGGTCTGTATCCGCCTTGCACCGAGCCATTGCTCGGCGTGTTGGCATAATAGACTTCTCCGATTTTAATATTATCAGCCATACTTAGCTCTCCTAATTTTGGTGGATTTTCTTTGTGACTTAATAATATCATATCCCCTAAATATTGCAATAGGCAAAAAGCAATGTGAACCTACTTATGTAGGTTCACATTGCACAGAAACATATTTCTTATTCTTGCCATAGTAAATTAGAAGTTCACCATCTCCAATAAGTATATCCGTGACATTTAGTAAAACAAACAACGGCTCATTTGTCTTGCTTTTAAAGCAAAGATGGATCGTCCCTTCGCTGCATACCTTGCATCCATAGGCTTCTATATTTGCCATAAAGCCCGTAAAGCAATCATCGATTTTTAGTTTTGTCTTCTTCCCTTTTGGTATGTATTCTTCTATCTCTTTCTCTCTAATCAATACCATTCCCTCCCAAATGGCGATTTTAAACTATTCTCTGCGGCCAATAGAGCAGATTGCTTATCGGGAAGTCTCTCCAGGTATATGGAACCTCAAACTCATTGGTTCCATCAAAATAAAACCGTTTGCACTCCCCCGTCTCCGTTGGCACAAACATCGCCCATTCATATGGCGGAATAACCTCCGTTTTACACATCGTCGGTTTCCACCCTTCTCTTCGCGCGATGTACCTAATAGCCATCTCCCTTACTCTTTCGGGTTTATCCGGATAATCCATCGGAGCGAAATCCCACATGGTAATTAGGCGATTACGGCTATTAAGCACAAAATCCTTTGTAAAGATTTCTTTGTATTTGCCGCGCAAATATCCTTTTCTCACAATAGCATATTTTTCGTCTAATAACTGATCATACAGACCCCGCAGCTCCTCTTCTCTCTCCGGCCAGGGTTCTGCATATTTGTCGTCATTTATGTAGTCCGAAAAATCCCCGTTGTAAGAAGCAAATGTTTCGATCTGCGGAGAAAATGTGTCCTCTTTGATGAGGTATGGCCTTGTATACCAATCCCATCTATTGTCTTTATAAATTTTAGCGGTTTCTCTGTCCCTAAAATTATAGATTTCTTCCATTGGGTTGTATGAAAATCTATAGGACTGATACATTATTGGCTGCCAGTTCTCATATTTGGCAATTGCGAATTTTGCTTTACCCAAAAAATGAAAGAAATGATTTGGGCAACAAGATTCATGCTCAAGGTATAGATACTTCTCAGCCTTTCCAATCATTCTAAAATCTGCATCGGGGCCAAATACTGAACGATATACTCTCTGAAGCTCTGCTGGGGAGCGAATAGCATGAATATAAGTGTCTCGAACTGTATAACAAGGATTTTCACTTAGCCGCACTCTAGGGTTCGCTCCAACAGGTTTCCATCTTTCACGGGATGCAACGAGATTCATAGCCGCGTTTAATAGAATGTCATCCATAGCAACTGTATATTCTCCGCCTGTGTACTTAATAGCAGTTGCAATTAAGACATCCTTATTCTCTTCAAGAAATCTCTCTCTCTCAGAAGGCTGCATATTGCTTGGAGGAGATGTGGATAGCTTTCCGCTCTTGCTTTGCTTTCCCGTTTTTTCTAAAATTGCAGCGCTCAACCCCATTGCCAAGAAAATATCTGAATAATCGCTCATTGTTCCCTCCTCGAACATTCGTTCTTTGTGCTTTTTATTGTACCGCTAATTATCTCCTGTGTCAACTGGTCAATCACACCAAAAAACATCTTCAATTTTCATATTAAGAGCTTTTGCGATCCGGCACATAGTTTTTAGGGTCGGATCGCTTTGCCCATTTTCAATCCTGTTAAGTTGCGCCTTACTTATCCCTGTAGCCTTTGCAAGCTCTCTAAGACTAAGATTTCTTGCGTCTCTTATTTCATGGAGCCTATTCATAATATCACCTCTAAGGTACCTTGTCCAAACAAGGTGATATCATTCTATAAAATAATTTTACCACACTGTGTGTCCCATATGTGGGACTATTAGAGGGTTTTATGTAAAAGTTTAATATAATTTATTGTTACTTATAGCTAATCTTATACTGTTTTAGACAATTCCAACAATATAAGATAGTTACCAAACGATGGTTTTCTATATCCATACTTGTAAGATTCTATAACTTTTTTGTCAATTCCAGTTATTTGGCTTATTGTGTCCGGGTAGTACAGTCCATATAAACTTTTCAACTCTGTTCTCGTATCATCAATACTCATTTCACAAAATTTGTTTTTTAGTCCCATCAATTCCTTAAAGTTACAGTTCATCGCTATAAACCTCCTTTAATTTATATTGGGCCGTTTCAATGTGGTCAACCGCAGATACAATTAGCTCATAAGAATCTTCCATCTCCATATACTTGTCAGAGCTCTATAAGTTCTCCGGCATATTGTTTAATGCGCTCTCTTCTTCATCCCCAATTTTGCTTAACAGAAGTTTTATGTTTGACAATTTCCCATATATATCTTCTATTCTTTTTCTTCTTGTTTTGTTCATGTTATTCCTCCATTTAATTATCTAAATATTGTCCAAGCCATCCAATAGCTTCATCAACAGCCTCTTCTATAGGCATTTTGTTTTCGTGAAATGCATCTACAAGAAGTTTATACGCTTCATATACCATGTCATGTTTTGTCATTTTTATTCTCCTTTATTAAATTATGTCATTATAACGTTCTGGGTATCTTCTGTACGAATTGTAATAAAAATGCACCCTTTCGGGTGCAAAATTAAACTTATTTTATTCTGGTGTTCCATTAAGAATATCTCTGGCGGATTCTTCATCGATGTGAAAAGTAAAGACGCCCAAAATCGTAATTTCAATATAAGTTGATTCTTCAGATTCCGCTCCAACCCAAAAGCTATCCGCCAAACTAAGTATCTCTTTTAGCGTTTCATATAACTTATTCTCTTCATCAAAACACAAAAGACATCCTCTAATGGTTATACCTGCTCCCATTAAAGGTAAGCCAATATTATATTCTATTTTGTACTCAGGCTCTGTCTCCTCAATCTTCTTCGCCAACTTAACCATCTTCATATATTGAAGGTATTTGTCCGGATGGAAGATATAAGCGCCTTTTTTCTTCGCCTCATCGTCTATCCGTTTAATCTCGCTCATTACTGCATCAAACTCGCCGCTTTCCATCGCGGCCTCAAGTTCAAAGTTGTCCAAATCATCACGCTCCTTTATTTTATAATATCAATAATCACGAAACATTTCAATAAGAAGAAATGGGATTTCTTTTTGTCGCCCCGCATTTTTTGCATTGTAAAGTGAACCCTGCCGTATCTGCACCAACACACTCCCATTCGTGAATACAACCAAAATTCGTAGTGCCTGTTTCTGTAGCAATGCAATCACAGTGCGAGACCCATGGAGCATTTGCCCTGCCACACCTGGGGCATATCCAGCCATTCATAGGGAAGAGACCATTTATATTGCCGTAGGAACCTTCTGTACTTCCGGAAGTAACTATTTTAGTGTTTGCAGCGCAATTATCGCACTCACCGTCACAATATTGCCATGAACTCCCACACTTTCGCAATTCTTTATCTTTACCCATAACATCACTCCTTCAAAAAAACCTAATTTCCAACGCCGTTATTTCTCCATTATGGTTATACGCAAAAACCCCATATTCTCCGTCTCCATAGCCAGAAGAGCTATAAAAACCATCCTCTGTTATCCATGCGTCTCCACTGCTGGTTCGCTCACAAAACCCATGCCATTCATCATCGCTGTAATCTGGCTTGTTGTGAGAAAAGCCGGCCATTCCAGCATCAACACCTATAGTCCCTATTTCTTTCATATCATTTTGCCTCGGAATATTACCATTGTGATAGATGCCAATTATTCCAACGACATTATATTCGAATGGTGTTTTATCCTCGTATTCGCCTTTATCTGTGTGACGCCAAATATAGCAATCATATTCTCCCTGTTTGATTTTCACATCGTTCATTCTACACCAAACATCTCTATCGTAGCATGGATCTGTGACATCGACGCTACCGTGGAAATTCATAGTGCCAATTTTCTTTCTACGCATGATGATCCTCCTTTAGTTCTGTTGTTTTATTTCGTCAGCCTGGGTTAGACAGCCAAGATTGGTACTTCCAAATTTGTTTTGAATCGTCTATAATAAATTTGCCATCGGGAAACCGGTGAGATTAAAAAGAAGGGGAATAATCCTATGAAACAATTGATTCGTCGATTGGTAGTAGGGTTTACTGCCCTGTAGCTGGCATCATTCGCATTAGAAACGATTGCCGGCTATGGCATGATGGCAGTAAACCCTGCACTTGCATTGGTGATTTCAATCACCCGCTTGGTTTCCGAATTTACTTTGGCGATCCTGGCAATGGTTGAACATCTCTTTATGATGTAAGTGTCCTGCCCGTCCCGAGTGTGGTACAAGCACACTCGGGACGATTCTTTGTGTCCTGCCCACTCCTGACATACCCGCTATGTCAGGAGTGATTCTTTGTATCCGTCCGTCCTTGATATGGTCTCATCGCACCAGGGACGACCTTTTTTCTTGGCTGCCTAAGCCAGACTGACGAATTACTGATCTAACTAATTAGAAATGGCAATCAAACAAAACAACCGCCCAGTCCTCCGGCTTCTTCCTTATTTCATTGATAAGCTCATCGTTTATGATTGAATCACAATCTTCAGTATTAAAGAACGCTGAGTTAAAATCATATGCCCCAACGAGCAAACTGGAGATGCACTTTAGATGATAAGAAATCAATCCACCTTCTCCGAAACTTGACCTTGGACTATTCTTTATGATGTCCTCAATATTCATGCTTGGACAATATTTCTTCAGGCTTTCAATAGCCCGGATTCGTTTACTATTGCTACAGTTTGCAATCCACCAGGGGTGTACATTTGCGTACCCCCTTTGTCTTCTTCGTCAACCGCTTGCATAATGCGGTTCCGGTTAGTTACACCAAAAAATGCGCACACATCCGACACGACAAACCATGGCTCATCCTCGATTAGAAATGTCCTCACCTCCCCAAACTGTTCGTTTTTGAATACCTGCAAATTGTTCATATCTTCACTCCTTTTGGAATTTTAAATCCTTAATTTATATTATTTATTAATTTAAGTGAACCCTCACAATGCAAAAAACAACACTAATCTTCATCTGAAGATTAGTGTTGTTATGCGACTGTTTTTTAAATTAGAAATTGCCTTCCTTGGTTTTTAATCTGCCTAAAAAATGAATCTGGTTGATAATCAATAAGGATAAAAATACAAGTGTTAAGAACATATACAAAAGAATCTCTGTCCTTATATATAACTTGTTTTTCGAATATGTCTTTTAGATTCCACAACAGGTACTCATCAATTGATGGTAACTCATAAATGCCGTTGAAAATATAATTTGCCTTTTTTAAGTGGTGAACTGCCAAGCTGACAAAAATACGATAGTCGTATTTTGATATATCTTTGTAGGCGCTTACTTCTCCTACAATTCTTTTATATATTTTCCATTCGTCCGAAGTAGCCTTAACATTGTAGAACAATGGCTCTGGCAATCTTGAGAAATGCCTATACGATTGCATCATTGGATAATTAATAAACAATTTTCCTCGGAATGATGAATCATAAAAATAATTTAGCATACGACCAATTGTCTTAAAATGCGGGGAGTCATGCTGTGGTTCAAAATCAAATATTAAATAGATGTCAGTATAGTTTGCGCTTAACACATCACGCTGATTGTTTGACTCCTCATAACTCCGAAGAACTAACCGTATGTCAATTTCGTCTTCATCAAAATCAGGATAATCCTCTTCTAATCTTTTTGCTAAAATGTGCAAGTTTGTTTTGTATACATAAGTCTTGTATTCTTGCTTGGCATAGCATTTTTCAAATAATCTCCTAATAAATATCGGTTCATCCGAATTGCCCTCTACAATAAATAAAGCATTTCGATTAGGCATTAAACTCACCGTTTCTTAATAGTTTTTCAAGGTTATGTCCCTCTCGCAGTTCCCTATTCGTGCTGTCAGCAAAGGATTTTAACTGTCGATTCTCAAGCACAAAATAACAGTCCGGGCGCAAGAGATCGTTGCCGGCCAAATACGAATTATGGGTAGTAAAAACTGCCTGCACATTATCAAGTTCAACAATATATTTAACTATATTACGCGCTAAGTCAAAATGATAGAAAGCATCAAATTCATCCATAAACAAAAAAGATACATCCTTGAATTTGCGGCTCCAATAGAAAAGTAACTCTAACGAACGAGTTCCACTGGATGCAACATTGTCGAATATAAGTGGAACTCGTCCATGCTTTTCAATTAGAATTTCCGAAGGAGTATGACCACCCACAGAGACAGCCCCAAGATCCATATCAATTCCAGCAATGTTCTTTAAAAATTGCTGGAAGTCTCGCACAAGGTTATTGTTTATAATCCAGCTATTAAGATTTTCAGTTCCTGTCATATAGCCGATATATCCGTTGTTTTGCAACGACCTAAACCATAACATATGAGAAACATAATTCATAATAAAGCGGATAATTGAATCTTCCGGCTGACTTGTATTGTTGGCAATATATCTCAAAAATGGAAGATTTCTTTCGTAATATTCGAAATTTAATGTATCAGCATTTATTCGTTCAAGCTTATCAAATTGGCGTGTATTTGTATTAAAATCGTAGGAAAAAATCTTTATTCCATCGATAAGAAGTTCCTCATAGCATATTGTTTTTGGCGTACTCTTTTCGTAAATATAGGTAATATCTTGAGTGCCTTTTCTGAACACATATTCAAATCTCGCTACATTCAATATGCTATCAGCATTTAAAAAACAATTTGGGTCTTCCTGAAGAGGCTCTGTATTCTTATCCGTTAAAAGAGCAACAATGTCAAACAATGCAAATCCAAAATTGCTTTTCCCCGATGCATTTTTGCCATAAATGATTATTTTGCTCAACAATCCATTCCGCACACACTTTGGATTAAATCTATATTCATGCGTTGCAGTAAAATCAATAGATATTGGTTCTTTGAAATTTTTATAATTTGAAACAGAAAATTTCACTAACATATTATCACCCATCAACAATATACTCCTTTCAATATTATAAGTCAATATGCTAACCGTAATTTTTTTACGGTTTTTATAATCATTATGGCAAATGATTGTTTTATTATACATTTTTTCCGTAATTATTTTTCGGGAATTTAATGTTGATAATAAAAGACGGAAGGCGATATTTCTTATTTACAGTTTGCACTCCCCCGAATATATCTTTCCTTTGTGTAAGCAGTCCCTTGCTTTCTGACTCATGCCTACGAGCTCGTCTATCAGTCTTTTCAAACCTTCCACTGTGTTCTCGCCGTCATAGTCGCAGCCAACAGCCCAAATCTGAAAGAGCCATTCATCTGCGCAATCGGGTTCGCACATCTTGCAGCCAGTTGTTTCATCTGTCCAAGTCCTCACAGCTATTCCTCCAACTCAAATCCCTTGTGGCAAAATCCAGTTACATCGGAGATATAGTCAGAGATGGCTTGGCTTCCTCATCTTCGATGTCATTGAGAATCGTGATTTCGTTTGGTAACTCAACGCCGTCGTCATCCTCCGGGTCAATATACCACTGAATGTCGACCGTCTTTCTCTGCAGACATTCCACTTCGCGCCACTCTCCCTCGCACGCCCAGATTTCCGAACCGAAACCACGGTCAAACTCCCATTCATGGAATTAACCTTTTATATCTTTCCAGTAGCAGTAGAGACACCCGTGGGGGCATCTCGTCTTATGTTTCAGCAGTTCAGTTTTCCCTGCATAACACATACAGCCCTTTCGTTGATAGCCAGCCCCGTTTGATTCTGCATCCTCAGAGAATCCAAGCAGATTGAGGTCATAGTCTGAAATGCAGCCACAGGCAATCGGCTCCGTAAGACCGGGTTCTGCACAGGACTCAATTCGGAGAACTTTGCCGTTATCCAGCCCTTCCCAGAACTGCTTTGCTTGCCGCAGCATATCGTCCACTTTTGAAAGCTGTGCTTGGGACGGAGCGAAACCGTTATCGCCATAGGGAAGCGGCAGTCCAGCCTTTTTGAACCGGTTTCTTGCGTGTGGATACATATCAATAACGCTCACTCTGTAGCGCTGAAATCCCATTTCCATAAAGGAAATCATTGTACGGTATGCAACTGAAAGTCCTTTCTCTGTGGGGATGATGGGGTCGATGCGAATGACGATTTTCTCCATCGGGAACCCAGCTTTAGCCAACTCCATAATTGCGGCAAACTCCTCGTATGGAGTTGGTACATTTGGCTCCAAAATAGAGTGCCCATATCCGGTGATTGTAGTGTGAATGACGAGCTTGTCCTTATGCTTCAAAGTAGCATCAATGAAGTCCGGTGACACACACTTCGTAATAAGAACAGCAGCATTGACATCATCTAATTTCTCCTCCCAAGACAAGTCAACCCCTGCGTCGCCTGCTTCTGTAATTCCAATCTTGTATAATGCCATATCAAATCAGCCTTTCATGTTGTCATACATTTCTTCTTTTAGAATTTACAATGGTGTGCTATTACGCCAAAAAATCCATGTCAACAAGGCATATCCCAATGTGCAGCTTAATGCTTGCTGAGACAAATCTGCACACAGGCGGGAGCTACCACGCCATTGAGTTCAAGCGGATATCGGCCTAACTTTTCAGTACCGTGCTCGGGTTTAGCCTTGCGCAAAGCGCTATGTTCATCCGTCGAAGACTGTTCGCGATAAGGTTTTCTCTTATTTAACTACAGTCATTGCCACGATTTACTCCTTAGATGATGGCTGTCTCTAAGCCCACATCCCATTGTGTTTTTTATTTTCTATTCTCTGAATTCTTCCCTTTTTCTTTTTTCGCAAAGAACTGTTTCCGCGCCTTCTTAATCACACTACAATTGTGGCAAGCATTACGATCCTTACAGAACCAACAACCGTCTTGACCTGCCCACCACCAGTGTGGCATTGTCGGAGGTTTTCTCCATTTCTTCAAATGTCATTCCTCCTTAATGCTCCTTAAACACAACCTGTTCGCCTTTTTTTAATGACCAACAGCCACCAGAAATACAAGCACATTCCGTACAATTACCGCCGCACTTTTTTGCATCTTCTCGTGCAGTTGTTGTGCCGTCCCTATACAAAACATGTGCTTCAGGCAAATGAAAAGGGTTAACCATTTTTAGGTCAACCCATGCGCTAAATATCATATGTAAATTAGGTGGAAGATCTCCAACATTATTAAGGTAGTAATTTACCAGTTCGTATTTCTTCGTGAAGCAAAGAATCTCGCAATGTAAATTTCTCACCGCAATCGAAACCATCTTAATAAGATAATCCCATTCCGGAATATCCCCACTTACATGAAACCGGAAGAACCTCGATGTCATAATCGCTGCTTCTACTTCTCTCCAGTAGGTCTGTGGATCTTCTTCCAATATGGTAAGATTTCTGATGTACGAGTTTCTTACACTTGGTCGAAGTCGTTCAATCTTTTTGGCATAGCACTTCTTGTTACAACCACACTTGATGCAAGTTAGCCCAGATGGAAGTGAGACACTTTTTATCTCGCCAAGTTTGCTGTTTCCTTTGCTGATGCATACACCCATATATCAAATCACCCCTTTCAAGCACTATAACGCTCAACCAGTAGCTCAAGTGTATAAATCTTACTAATGATCTCGGCTTTGTCACCTGCAGGAATGGTTGTATCAGCACTGATATCTCTATACAAAGATATCAAATGATCAAGGTAGCTTACCTCGCAAATTCTTTTATACTGGCACGGTCTATCGGCGCAGCAAGTATTTATATTTGCCATGAGTTAATTCCTCCCTTACTTAAAAGTTTCCAATACAACTCGGCTGAGTTCATCTATTACATCTTGAATAGAAGATCTATCTTCCTCAGATATTCCATGAACCTGTTCTAAATCCGCATTCAACTGATTGATTAAAATCATGAAACGATACGCTACCCATGAATGCATAAAGCCCTCCATCTTAATAGAAAAGCAGCTCTTTCGGGCTGCTCTTCGATACTGTTATTTTATTTCCTTGAATGAAAATGAATTGTTTGTAGAAGGTAACGCGGGAGCTTCGCTCTTTACTTGCTCCACATTTATGCATACTGGCTTCCTAAAAAGCGCCGTAATATTGTTTTCAAAGTCCCTGTCCATATTATAAGCTCCCACATACCAGTGTTTATATTTCAATTTCTCTTGCAGCTCATCAAAGAAATTGGTGATGATATTAGGAGTATAAAATCCAGGAGCTAAAGAAAGATGAATATTGTTAGGGGCATAATAGGTCGCAACATAATCTACTTCCCAATTGTGCTTTGCAAGATTTTCTCTAGCGTGCTCTATTGTTTCTTCTGTTATATTTGAACCTTCAAATTCGATTGGAGTATTGATCTCTTTAAAGCACTCAATAGGAAAGCCTCCGCCAAAAGTGAAAATCCTAATTCCCTTAAATTCAATGATTTCTCCTGGCCTTATGAAAAACTTTGAACCGTAAAGTCTTTTTGTGTTCCATTCGTTCCAAGCTAATTCAATGTCCACTCCTGCTCCATGCCAATTTGTTGACGCTCTTTCATAATACTTAGTGTTCCACGAACCAATAATAGCTACAAACGAACGAAGTATTTTATTTGAATTATAGCTTAAAGAACCACATGACACAATAAAGGCTGTATTATCATCGTAATATGTTTCATGTTGTCCACTCACTTCATGAAAATCTCTATCTCGCAAAGAAAAATAATCATCCCCAATAATCCAAATATCCGTTTTTTTCTTTCCCATAACAATATTGTTGGGAGAATAAGACAAGTATTTTTTCAAAACAGATAATGGTGTATATTCAAAAGATGTCTTTCTAACTCGTTCAAAAATTTTCGGATCAAACGAGTCGTAAACCTTGCTCCATATCTTTAGTTTCTCAATAATCGGCATTGCCTCCTCAGCTGTGCAAAAGGTTAATCCGCCGTCAAATGATATCTTCGAATCATAAAATACCTCCGGTTCCTTCTCTTTCTTCTTAAACAGCCCCATATCAACACCTCCAATATTTAAACTCTAACATATTTTCACTTATTGAGCAACCCCATCATACCATAACAGATGTCCAATAATCATCTCTCAGGAACCGTCGGAATAGGAACACCAAACTCTTTAGCAGTATCAAGCCACACTCTCTCGTTTTCTTCCAGCTCAGCAATTGCCTCCTCAATTGTAGCGCCTTGCCCAACACAGCCTCTCAAGCTCTTGCTCATTGCAACATAGAACTCAGAACTGGTTTTATCATTGCTTATTTTTTCAACCTCATAATCGTAAATCATATTTACTCCTTTATTCATGTTCTCGTTGATAAGCCTTCTTGTTTTCTGAGATGCTGATGTTCTCTATGAGAAGAAAAGCATCTCAGAAAACTTGAAGGATTTTCAAAGACCAGTATGAGCTGGGGCGAAAGGATCGTTCGACGATCCTGAGCCTCCAGCGATGGTACCGGTATTGTCATATTCTTGATAAAACCTAAGAACCTTTTATATGTAAAAGAATTGCAACATGAATTATTTACTTTTGAAACAGTGCCAAAATATCGTTATAGACCTGAACAACAACATCTTTTGCAGCGTCTACGGCATCGTATGTTACATTTTTAGCTATGGCCATCTTCATCGCCGTTTCCGAAGATGGCACGATCAAGAAAAGCACAATAACGATGATGCAAATAGTTAATCCTGTTTTCATTATCCTTTTTGCAGATTTCTCTTCTTCCCTGTTGCACGCTTCATCAATAGACCATGCACCGAAACAAAGCAAAACAAGCCCGAGTACAAAGACAAAGATAAGCGCTCCCCACTTCAAAGTGCTGGCACCATCAATCAGGTAAAACAACCACGGGTTAATTAAAGGTTCCATTTTACTTCCTCCTATAAACAGTTTTATCGGCGTAGATAGCTTCTTTGCCATCTTCGCGCCAAACATCACAATATTCAACAATAAACGAGTTCATCGCCCACCATGCATGAGATACAAACGGCCCATTGAAGTCCATCTCCAGGTTATTAAAGAGATAAATCTTTTTCTGCCCGGTCTTGAGATCCTCAAACTCATACCAAAAATCTACATGAAGCCCAGATTTGTCATCATACTGATAAAACTGAAATTTCTTCTGTCGCATAATAAACCTGCCACGCCACAGATCGTCCTCCGCAATAGAATTATTTATGCTTTTGGCAACACGATTTGCTGACCGTATGTATTTTTTGATTTTAAGGCTCGTGATCATTTAAGCACCACCCCGAAGCAAGTTGTGAGAACCTCGAGAATCGTCAGTAAAACCATCGCGCCAGAAAAGCCAGCATTGATAACAGCCCAACGATAGCTACTGTTGTCGTAATAGTTCTTTGTAAGAAGAACAGCCATAATCGTCCACATCACTTGCAAAACAATCGCAATCATTATTCACTCATCCTTTCTTCCTTGAATATCCACTCGGTTTCATCTATGTATTTCCGGCGTTTCCAACTATCTGTTAACTTAAAATGCTCAAAATATTTTCCACATTTTGAGCATAGGAACAGATTGATCATACATGTCAGATTAGATCTGCCTACAAATTGAATATCATGTCTGCAGAATAGCCCCACAAATATTCCTCCCTCTGCAAATATTCATCCGAAAAAGTATCGCTGCAGTTCTGTTTCGTCCTCACCATCTCCCTGCGTTGTCCATGTGGAAAGGCACTCGACACAACAATACATTCTCTCCGTCAAGCCGGAAGATGTTTCATCTGAACCATACACACAGTGGCATACGAGCTTACCTCCGCACTCTGGACATTTAACATTAAACATTTGTCTTCCTCGCTCCGCACCATGCCTCCTTATAATTATTTTTCTGAAGCTCGTGTACTACATAGCCGATATATCTCCGACAATCAGCTCCAAAGCTGGCAACACTCACCAGCGTTGAAACCTTAATATTGCTGAAATGGCGATCACAGTCCTTGAATGGGCAACTTGTGTTGTCACAATATGTACGGTCTCCCATGTTGTCCTCCTTTACATCGCACGAAAATCTTCATATTTGATTTTCACAATGATGCGCTTGCCTGTGCGGTCTCGAAGCTCAACCGCAGGTCGTCCAACAACGCCTTCCATAAATGCTGTACCCATCGTGGACTTTGGATGTCCCTCAACAAAAGCAATTGCTTCGTCGATGGTACCCTCCAACACGATTGGGACTACATCAATACCAAGCATAGTTGCCGTCTGTTCTACCCATTGGCGTTCCTGATAGTTCTCTCCGACCAAAACATCGAAAAGGATAAAAGACACATCCTCCCGATAATTTCCGCCTTTTTGGATCTTCGGGCCATATCCCTCGCCAAACAGAATAACCTGCTTCTCGCCGTAAGTCTGTTCAAAAAGCTGCTCGACCTCCGGAGTCGAAAATGTATTGTTAAGGTACTCTAAGAGGAACTGCGGGATCGTAGCCTTGTCCGTTCTGCCGGCAAAGCTAATGTAATGCCCATCCCAAATGACACGAATATTAGTACCATCAAATTTCTCTGTGAACTGCCACTTGCTGTCCTTGAGATACTCCACAGCTTCATTGCGCCAATCCCCACGGATAAGCTTCTTTGTTCCGGTAGTGTCTCTGTTAAACACTGTTTCAATTTTGTTATACTCAATCATTCTTTTCCCCTCCTAAAAGTTTCATTAAATCATCTTCGAAGTTCTCAATTTCTACTGTTCTGAGATCTTCAACATCAATTAAATCGTTCTCCGTGAACCCGTAGTATTCCAGCTCCATAGTGTCCTCCATGAGAATGACTTCTCCAGATACAATTGCATACGCGTAGCTGCCATAGTACCAATCCCAATTTCCTATACCCTCTTCTTTTAAGGCGTCAATCAATTCAAGCCGCAAATCCAGATCCGGATTATTACATTCGTTAAATCCACGGATCGGATGCTTTTCCATTATTTTTACATCAAGCATGCTTAACCTCCTAACTGCTTTAGCCGTCGCTAAAAATATCGTTGCAATTTTTTTAATTATTTATTTTCTGAGAAAAGCTCGTCCACCGTGGAATCAAGAGCAGAAGCAATTTTCTGATAGTTCTCCAATCTGGAGCGAGTAAAGTTCTTTTCGATTTTGGAAACGGTAGCGGTACAGAGCCCAACCTTGTCGGCAAGGTCTTTCATGCCGTAGCCTTTCTCCATGCGCTTCTTCATCATTTCATAATTGTGTTTCATAGTTAATACCTCCTTAAATGTTGACAAGTTAGCAAAAATATACTACTATGGTCGTAGCACATTCTTTCTGTTTCATGGTGTGCCGCCGCCCTCCATGGGCGGCTCCTTTCTTTTATTCGTCCTCTTCGGTGTAATCTACCCAATAGATAGGGAGATTGATCCATTCTTCCTCGCCGTCTGCCTTAGCATAAAAGAAGCCGCCCTCGCCAGATTCTCTAACTGTGGCAACTTCTTCTTCGGTAGCTTCACGCCAATTTCCTTCTCCAAACTCGGCATTAAGTTCATTCTCGAGACACTCTTCAGAACAATATGTAACGCAATCGTCTTCGTTGTAGTATCCCTCGTTAATTTTTTCTCCACAGCAAGCGCAGGTCGTCTTAAAAACGGGGATTGCCAGGAATGCGTCGATTTTCTTTATGGCTTTGTTCAAATCAACTCCAGTGCTCTTGATTTGAATTGTCTTACCATCTTCCGCAAGGTATGCTTCCATATCCTCGCCTATCTCATCGGCGGAATAAATAGCTTCTTTATCTTCCATACCATTGAGTTTAAGATCAATGATCAGTCTGAGTTTTCTTGAAAACATTTCACATCCTCCTTAATTATCTAAAAGTGTTTGAAGCTCGTTTGAAAAATCATAATCGTCAGATGAACTTGACATTTCAATCAATTTCTCGATGGTGATAACTGGATATGGCGAAGCGTATATTGGAACGCAAGACATTATATAACCGAATTCAGTCTTCCTTAAAAAATAACTGCCATCAGACAGGCAATTCCACTCCATACGACATTGAAAAGATTCACCATCGTGAACTCTTACTGCGTGTCGCAATGTATTCGCCCATTCGCTAACATGCCCATAAAAGCACACAGCATACTCCTTGAGAAGATCCAAGTTAATATAAGGGTAATCCATACCATTCCCCCCTTATATTCCAAGCAACGCTGCAAGCTGTTCTGAGAAATCTTCCTGCGGAAGAGACATCTCAACGAATTCGTCCCATGTTATTGTTGGTCTGTCTTCTGCAAAATTATACAAGGTTCTGCATAGCATCGTATTTTGCACGATATAATACACCGCTTTATCACAATTCCATTTCATGTCGCAACGCAGGATACCTGTATAGGAACGAACAGAGCATTTCATCGTATCGACCATGGTTCTACTCCAATGGTCAATCTTCAGAGCATATGTCCTCAGCAAATCCAAATCAACATAAGGATATTCCGGCATGCTCACACCCCCTGAATTCCAAGAATCACATATCCGTCTTTAACAAAATCTGGGTCGGACAACGCATAGCAGACACGCATTGTCACAGACTTTCCGGTATATTCACCGTTATACTCTTTCAGAATCAGAATATCACCCACACGGAAGTCTCTGTCGTACTTACGAACCTCAAAAGTCTTAACTCCGTTCACTACATCTCTGTAGTACGGTGGCCAGATTTTTAATTCATGTATCTTCGGATTCATACAGATGCACCTCCCAACAAAGCCATCAGTTCATCTTCAAAGGTAAAAGGCTCCTCTACTTGAACTTTTTCGAGGAATGCAGGAACAGCCCATTCGATTCTTTGCCTACCAGAGTTTTCATGAATACAGATGCGATACTCGCGGTCGCTGAAACCAATAACCCCAATAAACTCAACACAACTACTGCGCCGATATTTATCAAGTCTCCAGGGCAATCTTTGATGGTTTACGATTTGCACAACATCTCCAACTTGAAACTTTCTCATATACTCCCCTCCTTACGCAGCAACATCGTCTGCCATCATCTTGATGACATCGCAATGATACTTTTTGTTGTACCAAGAGATCACATAATCAAAATACTCAGGCTCCACATTGCTATAATAAGAAAGCTTGCCACGCAGAGTCATTACTTCTTCCGGCGGCCAGCCCTTACCATCTTTTCTTGCAACTATGTAGTTATTCAGCATTGCCTTGAACACCTTTTTATTCTCGTGTCCAACAGTGATTTTGTTGTCTTTGTTGATCATCAAACCAAGACACCAGTTTCGACCTGCTCTGCTGCCGTAATGTGTTTTTTCTTTCTTAATGGTGTATGGCGCATCGAACTTCTTAAATACATCGTTCATCATCTCGATGACGCCCATGAACAAGAAACCTTTCTTGGAAGAAACCGTAGCATCATCGGCGTAGCGCGTATAAACAAAATCGTTGGTCTCGCTAGCTCTCAACCGCCGAGAGATTTCATGATCGATGGGAATCATAATGACATTAGTAAGAAGCGGAGAAATCGGAGTTCCCTGCGGCAGTCCACCATCGAGGAAACAGAGAGAGATAGCATCTCGTAGCGCTTTCTCGCCATCCTCATATTTAACAACCTCGCAGAAGGGATAAATCACGGATAGCATCCGCATTGTGAAATCCAATGTTGTCGAACCAAAGAAATTACTCAAATCCGTCTTGAGGTACCAGTTGCTGTTGTTTTTTTGGTGAACTTTCAATGCATCTGTAGTGCTTCTACCCTTGATATAAGCAAAAGCAGCCGTATGATATAGAACCTTAAAATCATTCTCAAAAATTGCCTTGAGACTATACAGAGCTTGTTTCAGTTCGTCATCCGGCGCATCGATCTGACGCCATCCGCCGGATTTCTTTGGAATTTTGAAAGAATTATAATGCTCTCGCATGTTGTTCGTATCAAATTTCGGCTGGTAAGTACGATTGAAACTCTTCAGCTTCCCGATAAGATACGGCACTCGCGCCATTTCTATTAGCTCCTGGGGGAGCTTTTTGTATTCGTAGGTTCTTGTGGATGTCCCGAAGTCCACTCCGTTAATATATGGGCTGAGATTTTTCACACCAAAGAGAACATCCTCAAGGGTAAGTTGCTTCTTTGCTCTTGTCATAAATGTGGTTACATATGGCATATAAAAACTCCTTTCTTTTGTATAAAATAAAACAGTCTAAAACACTTTCCTGACGACGCTGGATGAGGCGGACGACTCGCTGGTTTGCTAGTTTCTGCTCTAGTAACGGCGTTCCGAGCGGAATAAGGCATCTTTGAGTGTAGGTTCATGGTAGTTTGACCTATTATTTTGCCAGAAAAAATGGTTCGAACGTGCCTGGAGCCCCCGGAGCAGCTCCGGCGTGCCTCTTGTCTGTGACTATGCGTACCATTCGGTTATACCAAAATGCGCTCAATGAGCTATAACACTGTTTTACTTTTGCAACCTGAGATGTGTGCGATGATCAACCACTGGGCTCTGAAGACCGGTCGTCGATATTACTGCTGTATTATGTCTGCCTTTACCGTGCGTTGGTTTAGGGATGGGTGGTGAATATTGGCTGTTTGTTGTTTTCGCAGTTAAACTATATCTGTCTTGGTTAACGGTGATGTCCACTTCACCTCGCCTGAGCCAGGTACCTGCAGACATCCTTCGCGGTATCCAGTTCCTTTCCGGTGGCAATTCAGTGCATTCGCTTAAAACGAAATGCTTTGTTTTGAAAACAAAAATATCGTTGCAAAAAATCATTTAATAGGTATCAATGGCAAAATTAAAAGCGTCCACCAGAATAATCTTCTTAAGGACACCTTTATTTACAAAGTTTACGAAGTTGGAAACCCCAAAAGAAACGATAGTCCAAATCGTTCCCGCAACTGAAAGAGATACATTGCAGGCAGATACAGGAGTTGCCGCTCTTGCTTCCTCCTCGGTAAACTCCATAGAGCGAAGCAGATTGTCCTGCATCTTAGGATCAGACCAGTTGGCTGCGTAGTGTTGAGCATCAGTAAGCCGTGTCCGGAAATCAAAGACAGCTTTGATGTTCATGTTTGTTGCGTTTTCCTTGACGATTCTCCGCCGAAGCTCAATGCTATCTACGCAGAGGAAAACATATCCGCTCAGACGCTGCTTGTCATATCCCTTATCGAAGATTTTCAGCTCTGAATCGATATCAGGATTGATTTTATGAAGCATTTCGGCAACCGCCGCAGTCTTGGGCTTGCCAATATCCTCAGTCGTAAACATCTGATTGGCAAGGTTATGTGCCTCAACGACATCGAAGTCGTAAAGAGAAATGTTCGTCAAACCCAACCGAGCCAAACAAACCGCCAAAGTAGAACCGACGCTGCCACATCCGATAATATGGATGCGGGTCTTCGCACACTTGTCCGGATTAAAGAATTCGAAGCTCTTTGACAAATCCATCATCTGCATATTCCTCCTCTAAGTCAATATCTTCGGTAATTCCACCACTTATAACCTCAGCTTTTACCGAGTTTTTGGTTTTGGAATAATCCTCACTTTCGTTTTTTTTATCCTGTTTCTTACCGTAGTTGCCATACGGATAACCATAGTCGTCCCAAAAATCTTCCCATCGACTACCGCATCCACCGTAGCCGCTATATCCGTAATCATAAGTACCGCTCTTTGCAGAGCCCTTATACGAACCTGTGCCCAGATAAGTGTAGGTCTTTGTCTTTACGAGTTTTTTGGAACCCTCGAGGAACTCTCCGCTATCGAACTCAATAGAGACATCAATATCACCATTCTCGTAGAGTACATTGTTGGCAAGGTCGTAAATCTTAGCATTGTGCTCGTTCTTTTTATTCCAAATCACAAACACCCAAAATGTATCAGGTGAGCTATTCCCTACCCTGGTCGCCTGGTCAGTGAGATCAGTCCCGCTCGGGCTTGTCCCCATATTTACATGGCTGTGACCTTGGAAACGGATACGGTTGTAGTCCTCATCGGGGATTTTCTCGAGAAAAGCTCTGTGCTCATCCTCATCCGTGTCCACATTCACACCAGTAACGACTTGCGGGTACACAAAAACATCTGAGATTTTGAAGCCGGCATCACCCACTCTGTCTACATATCCATACCATGCTACCTCAGAGTCAAAATTGTTAACCAAAGTAATCATCTTGGAATAGGCTTCGGGGGTGAAAATAATCTTCGCTTTACCCGTCTTCTCGCTTTTGAACTCCTTGGTGTATGTAAACTTGCCACCCTCGAAGCTCTTAGCGGATGAGATCTTCTCCGTGAATTCTCGAATCATTTCCGCAATTGTCTCTTTGGGAATGTTAATCATCTTAGCCATTCTTCAACACCTCCATAGCTTCTTTCACGGTATGCACCGAACCATCCTCGAACTCAATGAAACGCTCATTAGAAGAGCAGATCTTTTCAATGAAATTGGCGCCAACCGTCGAGTCATCAAAGTTGATATTGTGAGTAGAACCAATAGCCTGTTCAACTGCCCCAAGGTAATTTCTCTCGCCCATCATACGATCAATGATTCGAGCATTACCACCCATGCAATGGAAACCGCAGAGATGAGGGTGAGGCAGATAAGTCTTGAGCTCTGCCAGATTTGTCTCTCTTTTATCTGGTCTCAAGGTACCAGCAACATCCAAGACAAAATGTGCCCAGGTGCGAATCTTGAATTTCGGATTCTCCCCAAAGACGCTATCCAAGAACAGCTTCATATCATTTTTGGACTTGATGTTCTTCCGCTCACCATAGTTACCATAAAAATAGCTGTATTCGTTATTGAGGCAACGCTCGAAGCTATCCTCATCAAAAGAGTCCAAATAACCCTTGACATAAAAGGAGATAAGCTCTTCGTCCGCATCTTCCAGGATGAGATCCTTGCACCGGAGAAAGAACTTGAGAAATTCCCCTTCGTTGCCATCATTACGGCGAATTTTTTCTTCAAGAGCCGCAATTTGCAGGGTGTTAAAATGGTCTTTGTCGTAAAGGTCATCGAGCTGCCGAAGAAGATTCTCTATGCTGCTCTTAATTCTCGTGTATTCACTTTTCATTCGCTCCAACGATCTCTTCTCGAATTTCACATCAATGTCACTGAGAGCAGAGCGGATGAACATCTCACGCAGGTCAAGACGGTCATACAGTTTCTGAGATGCGTCAGCAAACATATTTTCATCATTGCGAGAAATCGATTTTACGAGATCAAGCTCGTCGTTGTCGAGAGGCTTGCCCGCAAAGGTCGCAGGGAAGAGCTTCTGCACGATACAGGCCAGCATACGCCCAAATGACGAATCCACCTTTTCACCGTAGATGATGGAACGATTATTGTTTTCATCAATAAATGCCCAACCGACATCTTTTTGTTTGGAAATGAAAAGACTTACCAGCTCATTCTGCTTGTAGCCAGCCGCAATAATGTCGGATTTATTCTCGCCAAGCCAAGACAAAGCGTTTTCACCGGAAATCAAATAGACCGTGTTCCGCTCAGTTGGAATTGCATAATTGCTGTTTGCAATTTGGAGGTTGTATGTATTTTCCTTATCTCTGGGGTAGACCAGTGCTCTCAAGACATGAGAATAACACTCCTCTCCGCCGATTGGTGTTACTGGGATATTGGTGCAAATCGTAGAAAACTTGTTGTCCGTAAATGTTGTGTTGCGAATACTTCGAATCATTTTACATTTCTCCTTTATAGTTTATTTTTTGAATGGAGCTGGCGGACGGACTTGAACCCCCGACCTGATGCTTACAAAACATCTGCTCTACCAACTGAGCTACGCCAGCAATGGTAACTAATTTGTGATTAGATTCCTTTGCGTGAAAGACGGCACGCAACAAATAAGCCAATTGACATCACTATGGTATCCATCACCGCTGCGACCATATTTTTCGGAATCTTTACTGCAAGGGGGATAGAAAAGAGCAAGCATTCGACAGCTGTTTTAACAACACCGACACCAAGTAAAACTGCCACACCGGTTATTGCAATGTTTGCCCCACACAAACTCTCATTTTTCTGGTAGGCTTTCCCACAAATGATCCCAATCAGAACATTGCCAAGCATCCAACCAAGTGGAAACCAACCCGAAGAAAGCAAGCTTACGACAGTACACCCCGCACCGCCTACAATCGCGCCGCCAAGCATCCCGAACCTCATACAGCAAACCGCAAGCACTATATACCCAAGGTCAAGCGAAATATGGCCAATGCCAATCGGTATTTTGAGCACCATACCTACGACAACATACAGTGCAATACCAAGTGCAATTTGGCATACCCACATAGTGTTTTTTCTTATAGAATTTTCTTTAGTTGGTTTATTCATCAGTCGATTCTCCTTTCAACTTTTTACTGTCTACATATACCTCTATTGCCCTGTGATGCGCAAACTGCTTAAGAAGTTCGTCAAAAGATACACCATTCACTTTTGCGTCCACTTTCATTGCAGAAAATTGATCTTTATATTTCTTAACCATGCTCTCTAAAGCGAGAAAATGTTCTTTGTCTTTCGGATAAAAAGCGATATCCTCAATACAAACTTTGCTGATATCTTTTTCGTGGTAAATCGCTCTCCAACAATTTTTACATGGTTCATCCTCCGGCGATAATGAGAAGTTAATACAATCACCGCAATAGACGGTAACTCCATTCACCTTAATTGGCTTTACCATTAACCATACCTCCCAAAAAACATTCATTGGAATAGTAACTAACTTTTTATTTCCATCTCTGTTAACATTTTAAGAATCCTTCTTTCACAAATTCCTTTGGTGGAAGATGTGTCCACTCTGGTTTACGAATGAACCGAAATTCTCCCGTTCCGTTTTCTATGGAACTAATAAAAGTTCCTGAGATTACAAAATTTACACCTAAAGGCAAAGAATAGTTTGTTGCTCTAACGAAATTATAACTAAGAAAATCATCCCAGTAAGAAAATGCCTTACGCAGAAAATTTGCCGCCCCTTCAATGCTGTCACTCACTAAGTAGCCAGAAGTAAAACTGCCATCCTTTTCATTGCCTCGGTAGTAACTGCAATTGCGAAATTCAAAAGTCATATGTTCACGCCCTTCTTTCCCGTAGTGATTTTTTATTGGAGCTGAAGCCCAGACTTGAACTGGGAACCTGCGCTTTACGAGTGCGCCACTCTACCTTTGAGTTACTTCAGCATATTGCCCCTCCGAAGAGGGGCATGAGGTATTATCAGGCGTTGGAGGTCTTCGCAATGCAGGACAGGCGGCAGGACTCAGTAATGCCGTAGGAGGCAAAGGACTTGTCCATCTCACCGGCACGCAGCGGAGTACCGTCCAGCGCGGGGGTGGCGGTAGAATAATCTACATTGTTCTCATCGAGAACCTCTCGAATGGTCTTCTCAGCGTCCACGAGCAGAGTCTTACGATCCATGTTGTTAGTCAGAGTAATGCTTACCATAATTTTTTCTCCTTTGTTATGTAAATTTATTTTTTAGGGACATAGTTGCGCCCCGCAGCGGTTAGCCACGGGGCTTGATTGTACTGTGCTGTTTTACGGCTTACTGGACATCGATGGCAGCCTGAACGGAAGCAACCTCAGCCTCGATCTCAGCGAGGGTAGTACCAAGAGTCTCCTCCAGAGCATTCATCTTCAGGATGATGGCACCGAACTTGTCCTCAGCGTAGGTTTTAGCCTCGGTGGCAGACATACCGGTGGGGATCATCTCGGTGTAGGTCGCGTAGCCATTCTCGTCGTGAGAAGCGCTTACGAACACAACACCATTCTTATTGGCGCTGGCAGTCTTAGTGCCAACATCAATGCTGAAAACGGGGTTCTTTTCCTTGTCGCGCAGAACCAGAGCATCGGGACGATACTTCTTAGTCTTACGCAGGGTCTCCAGCTTCAGGCCGGAAGTGAGTACGAGTGCGTCTCCGTGGATAGTGATCTTAGTCATAGTTTGACTCCTTTCGCCCATTTTGGGCATTAAAATTATTTATGTATAACCCTGTCTGGGTTTTACAACGAAAGTATGTTCGAGAGCTGGTCAAAAAAATCTTCGCATGCAGGTTCAGGCTCTAAGCAGTAATCATGAAAACGACGGTTGATTGGCTCTGCCCCTGGTATATCACAACTCCATAAACCTTCAAGGCTGTGATTATCGAACATGATCGAAACATAATCCGAGCCACATACTGCAACAACCTCACCAGTCTCTCCAATGAAATGACTTTCATCTAAACCACTGTGTGGATTTTTCTTAACAACAACCACTCTGTCGCCTAATTTGAATTTTGCCATTATCATTCACCTCCAAGTAATTTTAGTAATTCTTCCTCGAATGATGGTTGTTCTTCCTTTGGCAAAAGGATTAGCTCGTCATTTGCAATTTCGTCTGCGGTCGGTATATAACAGTCTACAGAACATGCGAATGTTCCTTCACATCTATTCTTACACGCCAAGTAATCGCAATTGTCAGGGTTAGCTGTTTCATTCTGACGGAATAAACAAAATTGATAAAAACAGTCCATCACTCAAGCTCCTCTTTCATTTTGTCGTACAATTCGCTAAACCGTTTGCCCCACTTCCTTAGTCCGAAGAAAAAGCATACGCCCAATACGATCCACAGCCCGCTGGCGATATTTTGCAACAAATTTTCCATCATTCTACCTCCTTAATTAAAGCTATCAGCGTTTCTATTTCTTTTACGAGGTCAAGCGCTCTGCTTATGGCTCCGATTCTGATGAGCTTTCTGCCTGCCCATACGGCAAACCTTGCAGCGTCTCTGCGGGTAAGCCTTCCGAGGCATATTTCAGACCATTTGTCAAAAGACGAATTTGAATCAGGCGGATTCATACCAATAAGCCACCAATCGTTGCCGAACCTCAATTCGAGCCCAAAGCAATAGAATTTCTCCGGGTTGATTTCCACCTTGATTATTTCGTACCAATCGAGCGATGGCATCGTGTATTCAAACACAAACGATTCTTTTCCCTCCATTATTCTACCTCCTGCATCCAAAACTCGCGGCGGCAGTCAGGACATTTGACGCCAATGTTTGCACATCCTCCATATGCGTTCCTATGCGATGTAGAAATTGGAGAGGGGCATATTGTCAGCACGCCACAACAGTCAATATCCGCATCCGGCCAGTGCTCAAGAAACACGCTCTGCCGTGTCTTGCGCGGGTGTGCAGCAGACCAATTCTCGACCATAGCAACCTGATCCGTAGCGTCCAGCGTTGACCCTTGATCAAATGCGCAACATAGCTCATTCTTGCAAGCATTAGAAGCTGGGCACCCAGTACATCCATCACCAAAACTCTCGCACATTCTATTGCGTTCCTCAATAAACTTCACAGCATCCATTATATTTTCCTCCATTTGCACCCGTCACAGGCACCCTCGTGTGCTTGTTTGTACTTCCCGCAGTATTGGCATAGCTCGTTGATGAGTGCCTTGCGGTCTGACGCCAGCTACATTGAACTTTATCTCCCACAGAAAATTTCATTCAGCATTCCCTCCCAACAATTTAAGAAGTTCGTCCTCAAAGGATTCTATTGGAGCAACTAACCGGATCTCATTTTCAAGAACCCAGCGGCAATTAGGATTATAAGCGTCTAGCTCCCAAGTGGACTCATAGGCATCCTCGAATGAGATGCAAAATTTTGCATTCAATATTCCATTGACATTTTCCGGCTCATCGAAATTAACATCAATAACAGTTCCAACAGCGCCAATTAAATCGTCACACGCATAATCGTCGTATGCAATATTCTCAACAATTTCTACATTATCGCCTACTGAAAACATCTTCTTACCTCCTTTTCAAAAGTGGGGTTCTTCCCAGTCATGCACCCCTCGACTGCTTATTTGAAAGGAAAGGAGAAACACCATGAACAAGATGGTGTTGGGGGAAGGCTTGGGATTTGAACCCAAACTTTCCATGTAAAGGCGGCTGTTGCACGCTCTAGAAACGCATCGAAACCGCTAAACAGGGACTGTGCAGGCACCATCCCTTGGAAGGCAAACCCTTTGACGCAACATTTAATTCTCACTTACTTGGCGGAGAGGATGGGATTCGAACCCATGGCTCTGACGAGTCACCGGTTTTCAAGACCGGCTCCTTAAACCGCTCGGACACCTCTCCAGGTCTAGCTGGTTTATTGATTCTCAAACCAGCAAAGCATCTACGCACAAGTTCAATCCGTAGCCATTGGATGAACTTTTTCTCGACCCGCAGGGTTAGATGCTTTACCCCGCTTGGACACTTTCGCAGTCCCCTAGCGCCTCACCACAGAGTAAAGACAATGTGGAGAGGTCTGAGCGTTAGGCAAGCTGTGTACACTATTGGCGAATTTATGCCATGCAATTAGCACTCACCCTGCGGAATTGTACCGCACCCTCATAAACCGTACAGTATTAAGAACGGCCATTCCTACCCTCGGTGGTTTATGATTCGAACCTCGCTTTGCTGTATTGATGAAGGTTTACGACCCGTGCCATCCAGCAGTTCACACGAGAAGTGTGGGTTGAAGATTTTTAATCGGCCCTTTAGCTAGCTCTCACTTCTTGGATTGTTGGCGAACCCACAAATTGTTAGGTTGGTTTCGGGTGGACTTGAACCACCGACGCACTGGCTCCCAGCTGCTCTACCTCCTGAGCTACGAAACCATATGATGGAAGCTTCCTCCGAAGAGAGGTTTACCAACCCAGATGCATCTTGGGGTTCCCTTTTATGCCCGAAAGGTTTACCCGTAAACTAAAAAGGGTTCCGTGAATCTTTATTTTACAGATGCTACTCTGATGGAGTGATCGGCGGAACATAACCATATCTCCAAGCTGGTACGCCATCAGGGATTCGAACCCCGAACTAGCCGGATATAAGCCGGATACTCTGACCGTTGAGTTAATGGCGCATTTAAGCAGGCAAGCCTTGGCACCTCTAAACGAGGTGCCGCCTGTTCGTTCGATATGTATTGATTTCTTCTTGAAGCTCGTCCATGATACAGGTAAGGATCTCCACATAGTTTTCATCTTGGCAGTAGCGATAAGCCACATCTTCAAGTTTCGAACCTGTGTACTTCCAGGAATCTGGATTGTTGTATTCCAACAGCCCTTCCGCAATGAACCAGATACATTCTTCAACGGAGTCGAACGACCGGAAACTGCCATCATATTGACGCCAACCTCCGATGTTGTTTTTCTCCTTGAAGTAGGTTGATGTTCCCCATCCGCTCTCCAATCCAAATTTTGCAAGTAAGTACAGCGGGTTTATTCCGTAATACTTCCCTGTTTCGAGGATTGTCCAAGCATATGGGGACAGCCCTTCTCGAAGATTTGTCAGTACATACTCGAATTCTTCCAATGTGTAGTCCGTTTCATCGGTAAAGACTTCGTACCCATACGCCGGAACTACTATCAGAAGCGCTAAGAGGATTGCAATGATTTTACGCATTTAATACCTCCTGTGATTTTGCCCTTGCGGGCTGGTCGGGATGACAGGATTTGAACCTGCGACCTCGTACTCCCAAGGCACGCGCTCTACCAAGCTGAGCCACATCCCGATAAAGAAAGAGCCTGCGGTTTTTCTACGCCACAGGCTCTTCCACAGAAAGGGGGCGATGCACATCCCTGCATCTGGGGCTCTTTTTTCGGCTTGCATTTCGCAAGTCGCCTCTCGCACGAGCAGTGCTAAGGCTATATCGAAAGGAGGTGCGGGGGAATGACGACCCCCGTGGTGCCGCTGGCGGGATTTGAACCCGCACGATGTTTCCATCGAGGGATTTTAAGTCCCTTGCGTCTGCCGGTTCCGCCACAGCGGCATTTTAATCATCTCTTCTTACACACTCCCCATCAACAAAGTGATAGTCTCCAGAGTATACACAATCAGCACAGTCGTTTATCTCACTCCCGCCGAAAGGGCAAAGAAGTTTCTTTGCATTAAGCTTATATTGCTCGATAAACTCATCGACCGTTAATATGTCATAGTCAGCATATTCCCCGGAATTTATATACCAGTCTAAATCGTCAAACCCATCATACAGCATCAATCCATCTTCCAAGATGCTCAATGAAATGGTGTCGTGATTTGAGCTTCCTATAATTTTAGATCCAATGCCCCGGAGAGATTCTCTTGGCATAGTGCGGAGTGTCGGGCTAAAAGCCATAGCCACCATTCCGAAGAAAATATTCTGGAATTCTTCAACCGTACTTTTGCGGTTAAAATGCACAAGCAAATTTCTTTCAATTTTCATTTCATCCTCCTATCAGTGCCATTAGTTCATCCTCAAAGATTATTGGTTCCCGTAGGTCGGGGCGAAAAACATCAATGAATTCATCGATAGTATAGACAGGCGCTCTTTCATAGCCGTGCTCCTTATACCAGGACAGAGAGCAATAACCTTCCCATGTGATAAGATCATCATCTGAAACAATAAGAGATATAGTATCATCCTCTCTTCCAGAATCAAGAATATTTCGAGCCACTACGGAATGTATATCGACTGCGAAGAACTTTTTCGTGCCATTTCTATCATAAACTTCTGACATCGCATCGAAGAATTCCGATTCTGTCATCTGTCTATCGAAGTGAACGAGAATTAAGCCCATTTTATTCATTTTACCCTCCTAACAGTTGCATCAGCTCGTCCTCGAATGTCTCAGACTCTTTAATGCCAAGAAGCTCAAGAAACTGATCAAGGTTGATTTCAGTGTAACCTGATATATAATGGCTTCCCTCTGGAGTATGATAAAATGCATTGTTGGCATATCCAACTTGATAAAATCTGTCATTAAGCCGTATGCCTAATCCACCTATACCTTGGATTTCAACATAATCCTTGCAAGCAACCACATTCTTCGACAGATACGCACCAGTTGCATTGATTTCATCTACAAGGCTATCATCGAGAGCCTCGTGCAAAACCAAAAGATATCTCATCCCAACCCCTCCATGATAATCCGCCTGCAAATCTGATCGACTTCAATTTCGGAATTGCAAGCGTACAGTTTCTCTTTGTCTTTCTTTTTGAGTTTAATGCGGAAGTCCTTGATCATTTCGAGCTTTTTTTCTATGTACTTCTCCTTATCGGAAGTGATTTTTATGACCTTGAAATGCACCTTTAATTGCACCTCCTATGCAGGTAATGATGATTGTTGCCATTAAGACAATCAGAGGAGAAGCCGCGATTAGAATTACATCAGTCATCGGCATACCCCATTTCCTCAAGGTCTTTGCGGGCTTCTTTGGTATCATCGGCGCTGAAAAGGAACACGCCGTCTCCGTACACTTCCACATGCCCTTGAACATATTTCATTGTAATGCTCATCGCAAAGCCTCCTTATTCAAATGTGTAATCCCATTCCGCAAGATTGAGGAACTCATCGTGAGGATTTTCAAATACATCAAGCTTAACCGGATTTTGGCACAGGAATGTACCGGCATGATCAACGACCACTTCCTTTTCAATAGTGCCGAAGCCTCCCTCATATCCATAGCGTATATCATACACATACCAGCCATCTGGAACTGTGTTTTTATCTACACGGCAGTTTGTGAAATAGCCTCTTACCTCACGCTCTGTGTCCGGCGCTACTACAAAGGCTTGGTTTTCCTCCAGCGCCTCTTGAAATGTGATCATTTTTTAGTCCTCCCAGTTGTTCACGAACTGCATGGCGTTTTCGAGCATACCCTCCTCGGCAACAACGATATCATCTTCATCGACGCCATTTTCTATGAGGGAACGCACACGAGCCGTTGCTCTTTCGACGAATTCCACCCGTTCCGCCCGGAGGTGGTTATCCTCCGGGTCTGGGTAGATGATGTAGTAGGTGTACATTACGCTTTCATCACCGCCTTAAACATGTAAGGGGTGCGCTCTCCGAGCAGACCACGATAGTCGCTCTCCTTATAGACACCATTCTCCCATTTTTCCTCACGCTGCTTGCGCTCAGCTTCGGTGAGGGGGGTCATATTCAGGCCGTAGCAGAACTTGCTGTTGTTGGCTTCAGCCTTTTCTGCCTTTTCCTTAACGATAATTTCTGCGTTGCGGGTTCTCTTTTCCATTATGCGTACCTCCATGTGTTCAAAAAATGTGTGTACTTCTCGATGAGATCATCGGGAATGCTTACGAAATCTTCTTCGCCCAGTCCACAGATAAAAACCGTACCGAAGATGATGTCCTTTACTGCTCCGGCTTCATCAGCCATCATCAGGCAGGCTTTGCTGCCATCGAATTTTCCCTCCTCATTGCAAATGAGTGCAACGGGGTCGTCAAACGGGAATATTGCCTCTATGGAGCCTTTTACGATTTCCTGCATAGATTTGAGGCTGCCGTCGATCTCAACAATCTGGGGCTTTCTATGCGGCTCTAATGCAAGAATTTTCACCCTATTACTCCTCCTCTCGGAGATACAGGATTTCTCCGGTACTGTTGTCCGTAAGGGCTTTCAGTCCCTTAATCGGGACAATGACTTTACAGCCGGCAAGGTTGATGTATGCGGCGTTTACCTTGCCCTCGTCGGATTTCTTGATGAGCATGAGCATCGGCTCTCTCAGCTCAACCTCACAGCCGTGGTAACAAACTGTGATGCCATCGGGAAGAATGTGGATACCGGTTTGTACAAATTCATTGATTGTCATTTTTGCTGACTCCTTTCAGTCGCTGCGCTCAAGGCGCTTTTCGCTTATTATTTTCTCGCTTATTCGGGCATGACACTCGCCACGCTCGAGATGTACCAAAAAAGCACCCTTTGTGGGTGCTAATTTTGCATTTGATTTTTACGCCTCAACGACAGTCCAGCTCTTGCCGGAAGCTGCATCGACCACTTTTTCGATTTTTCTTGCGTTAAACACGGATACCGCCCCATCATCAAAAGTGAACGCAACCGCATTTGCGGAGCTGCTGAAGCTGAACCGCTTTACGGTTGAAAATTCTTTTGTCTTTTTAGTACAGTCGGTCAGGACGATACCTTTTGCCATAGGCGCATCAAGTCCTCCAAGGATTGCGCCGTAATCAGTTTTTAGGAACATTTTTGCTCACTCCTCCTAAATGCTTCAGCCAAAAGCGGCGAACATTACGAACACAAATCCCCAGAAGAAAGCCCCTCCGAGGATCACTCCAAGGACGATTTTTACCCAGTCCATCAGGGTAAAATCCTTTGTTGCTTCAAGCATGATTTTTACCTCCATACAGACTATTGCTCTAAACGGGCTTAATAGCATTTTTGCCATCTGGAATGCTTGCTTTCAGCCGCTTTTACGCCTAAACAATTGGCTTAAAAGCGTTGCCCGATACCCGGCACGAGGAGCCATCAAGCATGGGGTACCATAAAGCCCACCTCAATGGCGGGCTTATTCGTTGTTTTTACGCGGCAGCTTTTGCGGACTTCTTGCCTTTGCCACCTTTGCCCTTTTTGGGAGCGGGCGCGGGGGTAGCGGCAGCCTCAGCCTTTGCAGCAGCAGCCTTTTCCTCAGCAGCCTTAGCAGCAGCCTCAGCCTTAGCAGCCTTTTCATCGGCATTTTTCTTAGACCATTCATCAGCGGTGAGGCCCCTAATCTCATCGAGCTTTTTCTGGGCATCATCGACTTTCTTCTGGAATTGGGCGATTTTGGCATCGCAGATATCAGAGAGAGCCTTAAACTCTGCCTTTACAGCTTCAGAGGAATTTTTTGCAGCACGAACCTCATAGGCGGATTTGTTGGCTTTTTCCGCTTCAATGTTGGCATTATTCTTGCGAATAGTGCCTACGAGCTTATTCAGGGCACGGAGAAACTCACGCTCATTATCAGTCATAACCTCGGCTTGGTTCATACGGATACCGAGAATGGTTTCAACCTTATTGCGGAAAATGCCCTCGGGTACGGTTGCCCAGACCTTTTGCGCAACAAAATTTTCGTCCATATCGGTGTTCACAGCATTCGCCTGAAATCTCTGAACGACGGTCATCAGATCCTCAATGTCGCGGGGGTGGACGATAATACGCCTCTGATCCTTTTCTGCTTCACCCCAGTCCAAAATCTGACGCCACAGGTCAAAAACCTTGTTGCGACGCTCTTTCAGAGCCTTTTCATGCTCCATGGGATTGGTCATGAAGTCCTTAGACTTGCCATAGCGAACATAGTCGCAGAGTGCCTCATACAGGACAGAAATGCTGTCCTTGTAGATGGCAAACTGACTTTCAGTCACATTGTTCAGAATAGCCGCCTCAGACTTGATTGCACCACGGTTTCCATTGTCATAGGCGCTCAGCAGAGCATCGTGCATCCAGTTAATGCAGTGAACTTTCTTTTCAGTGTTAGCCATAATAATACCTCTTTCATCAAAATGCGTGCTATTGCACATTTTCTTATGCTCGAACACTCATGAGCATACCAATGCCCCCAATGGCAAGCATCAGGGGCACGCCGTATGCTCACGAATAAGCCCTCAGAGGTATTCACGATTAGAGCCATCAGGACAATCATTTTCGCTTGCTCACCGTGTTCGCGGCGCTCAAGCCATTAGCGCAGGTTCGGATCAACTTAATGCCATATGGTCTGCAAGATAGTCCATCAGGTTCCAACCATTCCTACCCATCAAGCCATTCTCAAGCACGAGATTTTTCATTGATAAAGAGGTGGTTTTCTCCACTTTCGCTTGCTCACCGTGTTCGCGGCGCTCAAGCTATTTTCTCGCCTCAGCATTTCCTCAAGCCGAGTTTAGGTTATGCAGGCATAAACCTCTGAGCATTTTCACTATCTGCTTCAGCGACGACCTCAAGCTTAAACCACTTCCCAGCGGGTTTCATAGGTCACGCGGTTGTGGCGCTTTTGGCTTGTTTTTTGTTTCCCCCGCCGCCCGACGCTTGCTTTCGTTTCGCGGCGGGGCGGGGCGGGGGGGCTTTCGTTGTGGGGGCTTGCGCCCCGCACCTACTTTGTATTGGGGGGACACTTTCGTTAGATACTAATTTTGCTATATTTATATAACAGTTTTGTTATATGCGCCCCGCCCCATATACGCGCGGGCGAAAAAGCGCCTGCAATCGCTTGCAAGGCGGCAAATTTGCGCCGTATGCTGTTTTTGTGCGCGGCGCGTAAATTTACGAATGAAACAGAAAGCCGCCGTAAAACGCATTTACGGCGGCATGACAAAAGGCATGAAAAAGCCCCCCGCTTTTTTGCGGGGGGCGGGGGGTAAAATTAGAGTGTAAAGGCGGCGCGGGCGGCGGCAAAAAGTTTACAAAGCGCGTATCTATCCGCACTGGACAAAGCGCCTGCATTTTGGGCTGCACCGTTCCATGCGCTCCATGCGCGCAATGTTGCGGGGCGGGAAGTGCAATAGCTTTCAATCCATTCCACAACGGCGGCATATTCAGCGGCTATTTCCGTATTATCGCGGGCTTTCAGATTGACGATATAAAGGTTATCGTCGTCATCATCGGCGGCGGGCGCATAGTCCATTTTAACGGCTTGAGCGCGGGCGGCGTTGATATTACGCCAAACAGCTTTCATACCCTCTTTCAGTATATCGGTATCGGGGGCGGCGGTGAGCATCGCAACAATAGCATCTTGCACCATATCGCAACAAATACCGCCCGCCATATATGCGGCTATGTTTCCGTCATTCCATGCGGCGGCGGCGGTGCTTTCGCGGCTTGCGCGGGCGGCTTTCGCTATCTTGCTTTCGGCTTTCATGCGTACTTTCGCGCGGCTATCGGCTTTCGCGGCTTTCACCGCGGGGGTGCTGTTTTTTGGGGCGCGGATTGCTTTACAAGCCTTTTCCGCGGCGGCTTTTGCATTTTGGGCGGCAGCACTCATGCGGCGCACTTTATACCGCGCGGCTTTCGTTCCGTAATGGGCGGCGGCCGTTTCCATACGCTTTACATAGGCGGCGGCGCGGCACAATTCGTTGTAGTATTCGCGCATGGTTTCCGCGCCGTTGCTTTCGGCTTTCCCGCCGCGGTACAAATACCGTACGGCGTACATTGTAGCCTTTAATCCGTAATAATACGGGCGGGCGGTAACGGCGGCGGCGGTGACTACTTCACGGGCGGTGCTTTCGGTTTTGTTCATGTTCTTTTCCATGGTATTCCTTTCTTTCGTGCCTTTCGCCTTTTGGGGCGGTTTGGCGTGGTGCATGGTGATTTGTTGTCCGCCCCCATGCGGGCGGTATTTTGGGCGGGGGATTATCCCCCATGCCCTATTGTAGCAGTTTCCCGCACCGATTGCAATAGGCTTTATCCCTTTTTTCATACCCCATTTTCCCATTTTGGGGTATAGGGGGGTATTTTTCACCGCATACCCCGCCCAAAACGCGCAGACAGATGCTAGCTGTTCATTCCCGCTCAGTCAATTCACTAATCCCCTCACCCATAGCGAAAAAGCCCAGTTTCAACGCAAAAACAGCCACTACACCAATTAAACCTTACAGAGAAAAATTACCACTTTTCAGTGGCAAGCTTCGAAAGATCCCGTTTCACCGACAATAACCTACTATGGTAGGTTACAAATAGGCAAAATGCATTTACAAAAAGGCTTTTTTGAATTATAATATACTCAGAAACTAAGGTTCAAGGAGGTACGTATATGGAGAAAATTGCAAAGGTTGAGTTAGAAGAAATCGAAGAGAAGGAGCTTGCGGAGAGCAAAGCAGCTGAGCCTATTAAGGACAAAGAAGACATTCGCCGTATATCGGAGTATCTGGTAGAACAAGGCCGGTACAGAGATAACATGCTGTTTATTGTAGGGATCAATGTAGGACTGAGAGTTAGCGACCTGATAGAGCTACGGTTCAGCGACTTTATTGATGCCGATGGCAAGTACAAGACAGAGTTTGATGTATTCGAGCATAAGACTCGCAAGAGCCGCAAAACTCCAAAGAACAGACGGATAGGTATTAACGAAGCAGTGGTTTGGGCTATTGATGAATACCTGAACAATGAAGCCCGCAAGGGCCATAAAATAAAACTAAATGAATATTTATTTCCGGCAACCAGGAGTGACACAGAGACTGGGCATATAAACCGGAAAACTGTGGACATGATGATTAAGGGAGTTATTAAGGATTTAGGTATTCAGGTTAAGGCAAGCACACACACCTTACGCAAGACATTCGGGTATCAGATGATGGAAGCAGCTCCGGTTGGTAAAAAGGAAGCTACTCTGTTACTGCTTCAGGAGATTTACGGGCATTCCGATAGCCGTACAACCAGACGGTACATTGGCATAACTCAGGATGATATTACAGATGCATACCTTGGGTTAAACCTTGGATTAGGCCCAAGACTGCAGAAATGGTATAACGAGCAAGACGAACAAGCGAGTAGCGAACGAGTGAAATGTTGCAATGAACGAAGCGAACAAAGTGAGCGAGTGAAGTATGTTGATTTTTGGAATGAAGAAGATGTAGCTAACGGATAATAGGCACGAAAAAGTCAAAATAGGAAAACTGGTTGCCTAAAACTTTTAGAAAACCGCTTGAACAATAGGCTTTACGGTGCCTGTCCCTTAAAAGGAAATTATAAAGGCTAACAGTTTAACGAAAAATGGGCAAGGGTACATACGCAGGAAGAGGACGCTACCATACCACTTGCCCCCAAGCCCCCATTGTATGTGCATGGTGGACGCTGTACGCCAATGGAGGACAGTAATTATTATCTTTCGAGGACAGATGTTTGTCCATGAAATACACTTTTGGAAAGAAGGAATGTTTATTGAAGACAGTTAAGGTCTGTGACTCTATCATGGGCTCAGGCAAAACAAGTGCAGCGATACGGATGATGAACGAGGAAAGGAATAAGAGATTCATCTTTATTACTCCGTTCCTTGCGGAAGCTGACCGCATCGCAGAGGAATGCGAAAGCAGAGGTTTTACGGTTCCTGTTAAGGTTAAGGGCAGGAAACAGGAATGTCTGCACCAACTGTTGCGGGAAAAGAGGAACGTGTCCACCACTCACGCACTGTTTCTGGACAGTACGGAGGAGACTATCCGGCTAATTGAAGAAGGCGGATACACATTAGTTCTCGACGAGGTACTTGAACTATTCGAGAGCAAGGACATCTCGGAGGACGATGTGAACCTGTTGCAGATTGGCGGAGTAATTGAGATTAAGGAGAACGGTTCTGTTGTCTGGTTGAACGAAGAGTATGATGGTGTGTTTGCGGACTATAAGGAGATGGCACTGACTGGCGAACTTTATTACATCAATGATCGGCTAATGTTTTACTCATATCCTGCTGATGTGCTTAAGGCGTTTGAGGAAGTGTATGTGCTAACTTACATGTTCGCCGCTCAAACTCAGCGATACTACTTTGACATGCGCGGTATTGGCTATGAGTACATCGGAACAAAGAAGCTGCCGGATGGGGGGTACATTTTCACCGAACGGGCGGAGGTACCTGAGTACGCTAGACACCTTAAGGAAAAGATACATATTGTGGACAGCGAGAAGATGAACGGTGTCGGTAATGGGAAGTATGCCTTGTCTATGAGATAGTTCCAAGAGAGAGCCGAACCGGAAGCTGTCGAGCAGTTAAAAAAGAACCTGCACAACATGTTTAATAACATCAGTGCCGGAAAGGCCACCGACCGCCTGTGGGCAACATACAGCGTTTCCAAGGATAAGTTGCAGGGGCGTTACGGTCAAAGCTTTCTCTCCTTCAACTCTCGTGCGACAAATAGCTACAGAGATAAGACCTGTCTGGCGTATCTGGTCAATGTGTTTATGAACCCATTTGAATACAACTTCTTTACGGCGCAGGGCGTCCAGCCAGACCAAGATGGGTATGCACTGTCTGTTATGACTCAGTGGATCTGGCGGTCGGCTATCCGCGAGGGCAAAGACATTGAGATTTACATACCGTCCAAGCGAATGCGAGACCTGCTGATTGCATGGTGCGATAGACTGGAGAAGGGAGAGATGCGGTAATATGGAGCCTGCTTATAAGATATTGGCCGTTGAGTTTGATGAAACAATTTTCCGGCGAGACCTGAAGACATGGAAGTATGAAGCCAACTGGGAAGTCGTACAGTACATACGGCAAAAAGCCAAAGAGGGCTGGGACATCGTTCTGATAACAAACCGTTTCAATAAGTGGACACTGAATGAGGCAATTAAGCTGTGTGAAAATGTTGATATACGGTTTTCTGAGATCAACGATAACCCATGGTGGGTGTACGCCATTAAGGGACAGCCAAATAAGATTTACTGGAATGAGCTAATTGACCGCTGGGGTTTCCATGAGGGGAAAGGTTGCGAGATTCCCGAAGGATTTGACGAGAACTGGGGTTTAGAAGATGAGACGAAAAATATTAGCAGTTGATTTTGATGACACTTTGTTTTGGACGAATTATTACAGCTTTGAATGCGAGCCAAACTGGCCAGTGATCAACTATGTCCGCAAGCGCCAGAAAGAAGGGTGGATCATCATCCTGTGGACTTGTCGGTATAGAGAGGAAGCTGTGGCAGAAGCAGTAGCAAAGTGCGAAGAGTACGGGATTAAACCTGACTATGTAAATGAAAACGCCGCCCAAACGATTGAGCGGTATGGCGACCCAAGAAAAATTTTGTGTGACGAGCTGATTGATGATACGGTTCGGCACACGGTAAAGGAGATTTATAAGAATGTAGGGAATCTATTATGAAAGCAATGACGGTACCTCTCGGAAGATTGGGATGGTGAGTAAGTTTGATGACTATTGGGATATAGTCAAAAAGGACTTCGCTGCACGAGGGCTAACTCCGTACTATTACCGCTACTGGGGCGATGAGAACGAGATGACTGTTGATTTCGGGAGCTGGTCAACATTCATTAAGGTGCGGAAGGAGGAACCGTGATGAACTACTATATTGCTGACACCCACTTTGGGCACCGCAATATCATCAACTTTGATGGTCGCCCTTTCCACGACATTACTGAAATGAAGCTCGCGTTAATTGCTCGCTGGAATAAACGAGTTACCAGCGAGGATACCGTATTCATCCTTGGCGACTTTTGCTGGGGTAAGGCCCCGGAGTGGATAGAACTGCTTTCTGCTTTGAACGGCAATAAGGTTCTCATTCGTGGCAACCACGACCTGCGAAATATGCCGGCTGAGCTTCGTCATATGTTTGCCGATGTTAAGGAGTACAAGGAGATAAAGGACGGGGATAGACTGGTCATTATGTGCCACTACCCTATCCCCTGCTATAAAAAGGACTATGACCCGAATGTATACATGCTCCACGGACATGTCCACGAAACGCAGGAGTGGGCTCACACTCACACCATTGTGAGCTTTATGAAAGAATCCAATCCGGGAAAGTATCAAGGTAATGTGTACAATGTGGGAGCCATGATGGATTACATGGACTACACACCAAGAACGCTGGACGAAATCATTGCCGGAGGAAGCAAATATTATTAAGAAAGGACTACATAAATTATGAAGTACCGAAAGCTCCCTGTTGTAATCGAAGCATTTAAGCTCGGATCTCAGCCAACTCCCCCATGGTTCCTTAACGCTGTACGGGATGGTCGCGTACAGATGCACTACGATGAGAAATTGTGGTGTGAGGTAAATACGCTGGAAGGTATTATGGTCGCTACCCAGTGCGAAGACTACATAGTGCAAGGCATAGACGGCGAACTCTATCCTTGCAAAGCAAACATATTTGAGAAAACATATGAGGAGGTCGTTGAATGAGTGTAGTTTGTGCGAGAAAGTATGAAGATAAAATAATTATGGCTGCTGACTCGATTCTTTGCCAAGGCGATATGAAACGCACAAAAGGGGATGTCGTAAAGCTTCGCTCTATCAATGGAATGGGGATTGGCGGATGTGGGATGGCGCAGGAGATTAGCCTTATGTTTCGGTTTGCTGATACTCACCTCCCATCTTCCGCTACGGAAGCCGGAATGCAGGATTTTATCGTTGAGTTTTCCAAATAGAAGCATGGTTACGATGGAGATTATAGTGTCGAAAATGTATATCTGATTACATACAAGGGCCATTTATTCTGTGTTGAAGATTTTCTCGTTTATGAGGTGAAAGAATACGAAGCTATCGGAGCCGGAATGTATTACGGTTTGACTGCTTTGTATCTTGGACACACGCCAAGAGAAGCCGTAAAAGTATCGTGTGACCTGTGCTGCTATGTGGCAGAGCCAATTATTGAGATAGAGTTCCCGAGAGAGGAGGAATGACCAAGTGGATAACGATTACATCGTCGATGTGAATACTCGGGACGGCAGCCGATTTATGGCTGAGTAGAATGAGTACATAGAAGAATGGGAGGGTGAGCAACAGTGAGCTTAACTGACCAGATAAATATCTATGCCGTAGATTCTGACGCATTCTACAACGAGGAAGAACGGGATATCAGTATTCAGCTCAATAATCTGCGCACCAGAAAGAAGAATTTGAAAGAGGAATTACGAATTGCTGAGCAGTTTCTGGGTGGTTCCCTTCCGGAGAAGACATAGGCTACCCGGTATCGTGAGATATACCGGTTGCGTAAGGAAATTGAGATTGACCCACCTACACAGGATGTGGTTGAGATCCTTAACGAGCAGATTGTCACTTTGACTCCTATCATCACTGGGCTCAAAAACGAGCTTAAGGATAAACTGGAGAGCCATTCCGGAATTCGCGCCCTTGACCCTCGTGCGCTCTCCCCTAAAAATGTTATATCGGTGTTTGAATCCGCCATGACAAGAGTGTTTGGCTTCGAGAAGGATCAGTTATACGATGATGTAATTGTTGTTCGGGCGTATTACTACGAGGTGCTGAAAGACATCATACGGGATGGATTTCTTCACAATGGTGAGCGGTATGTGGTGTTTACGGCATCCGCAGGACAGATCCGAACCAAAAGAACCGTCTTTGTTAAGGAATCTCTGCTTGAGAAGCATCGTCTGACACTCATGTGTGGGCTTACGGTTGACCATATCAATGAGCTGGGAGGCGTCAATGTCAATAAGTATCTTGCTTATTTGGCTTTGAGTAACTCTGCCACTGATATTTGGGAAGGGTTCGATATTGATAAGTCCATCGTTGTAGAAGACTTTGAGACGCTCGTAAATGGCACCGTAGACTACATTGATGGTACTACATATGAAATCACCCGCAGGGAAATGGGCGTTCCCATAACGCACACAGATGGCTGTGGAATGATGCTGCCGAGCATCAGTTGGAAGAACATGATGGTGCGGCTCCCGTGGGTAAAGGGATTGCTCGCCTCTTTCGACTTCAAGAAGTTCATTCGAGAGGCTAATGAGAGAGAACCGGAGATAAACCACGGTCTCGTCAGAGATATCTACGGCAAAGAATGGGATATTCTGCGAGACGATATCCGTTGTATTTTCACTAAGAGCCAGTTCAAAATGTAGAAATATTACGACAATTGGCAGGATTATGTCGATAAATTTAAACATTATGGGTGCCTGGCGTGTAAGTGCAACGAAGAAGAGAGCTTCATCCCCAACGCCAAACTGAACTACCAGATGTTGCAGACTCTGACCGATATATCAGATGAGGAGTTGCGGGCTCTCGCTGAAAAGTCAGTTAAAAAGCTGGACAACATTGCAGCGGATAAGGATACCATGCTCCGAGTATTTGGCGTTAAGGACAGCAACCGAGAGAAGAATCACTTTCAGAAATGTGTCGGTATCTATAATGAACTTCTCTGCCAGGAGTATTCCAAGGAAACCTTAAAACAGATAAAAAAGAGTCTCGTCAATGACTATCGGGCGGGAAAAATTGATGTTGATGGCAAATATCTGTTTATTATTCCGGATCTGTACGCATTTTGCGAGCACCTGTTTCTTGGTATCGAAGTGCCGCAGGGGCTGCTTAAGGACGGTGAAGTGTCGGCAAGAGTGTTCGCCAAGCGGGAGAAACTGGATTGTTTGCGCAGTCCACACCTTTATCGGGAGCATGGTGTTCGCCGGAATGTGGTTAACGAGGATACGAAGAAGTGGTTCCGTACTGATGCTCTTTATACAAGCTCTTATGATTTAATTAGCAAGTTATTGCAATTCGATAAACAGTCGCGGTCGAACCTGTTGGAAACGGCAGGATGAAAACGGCGTGAACCAGTAAACACTGGGTGTGCGGTGTAAACCGCGCTAACGGGGGAAGTTGAGTATAATCCCGTGAAACTTTGAATGAGAGATATTCTATAGTGAAAGGAGGTTAGAATTATGAAATATATTGAAGTTTGTCACCTCGGGTGTAAATGCAAAGTCAATGAGGATGGAGATTGCTTTTGCCAAAATTCTAAAGGCGAATGGGTGCATCGTGATTGGCACTGCAACGAGGATGGATATCCTGCAGTAACGGCCTGTGGATTTAGAAGTAACGGGAGTACATACTATAGATCCATTCAGGTGCATATTTTAGTTGCCATAGCATTTATCCCAAACCCAAACGGTAAAAAAGAGGTTAATCATCTCGACTTTGATAGAAAAAATCCTGCCGCAAGCAATTTGGAGTGGGTCACTCATGCAGAGAACATAGCTTATTCATCTTCTGCTGGCGACATGCTCGTCTCTACGGCGAAGAAAACCCAAATCACGGGAATACAAAACTCAGAGAGAAGTATCGTTCCAATCGCACATACGCCTTAGAGAAACAATCTCGTCCTGGCGGTAGAAACGGCAGAGCTATTAAGTGCAAACTTATTTTAGGTGAAAAAGATATTGGAACCTTCTACTGCCAAAGAGATGCCGTTAAATATCTCGTAAAGACTGGCATAGTCACGGAAGGCCAATGCCCCGAGTTTGTAATCAAGTGCTTAAAAACAGATAAAGGATATAAAGGATATACTCTCATTCAAGATTTGTAACGACTATCGAAAGGATAGCGACAAGCCGTCAAGGCTCGTCGTGAATAACCGAGTAGAGTAGCTGGTGGGTGAAAATCCCACCGGCGAAGCGTGCCGAGCCTAAAAGGGAAACCTCATGGCTAAGATATAGTCTGTAACTCCTATGTGCGACGGAGATAAGAGTTTAGTGGTCGCTGACGAACTGTTCGTCAGCATAGCAGAACGAAACATGCATGGTATTGTTCCCCTCTATTACGAGATGGCGAAGGCGGGACAGATGCATATTGACAATATGAAGATCTACGACGGTTTGCAGGCTGCCTACAGCGGTGGCAATATCGGTGAGATCAGCAATACTATTACGAAGATTTGGAACAGTGGCGAAATGACGCAGGATAAACTTGATGTGATTAAGTGGTTGTGCTTCGAGAATAATGTTGTAATTGATTACGCAAAAACATTATGGGCTGTACAACGCCCACCTCACGCAGATGTCGCCATTAAGGCATTTGCGAAAATGAAGCCACCCCAATTCTTCATTTACGCTAAAGATAAAACCCAGGAACAAGTAGAGCCACGCAATGACAGCATCGTCAACAAGTTGTTTGACATTATCCCCGATAAGAGAATGCGCTTTACGGCTGCCAACCTCGGGAAGTTCGATTATAAGGTACTGATGCGAAATCCCATCGTTTCTATTGACCCTCGTGTCATTGAGAAATTCAAAGATCTTGACGCCAGAAAGAACTTGTCTTTGTCCTACGGTTCCAACGAGGAGAACTATGCATTCTTCCGTACAACCGTTAGATGTGAGCTGTATGCTATTAACCCGAATGTGAACGCCGTCTGTGATATGCTGGTGGCTCACTTCTTCCGGGACAAGAAGAGCAAGAGTCTAAATACATTCTGGCTGTGCTATGGTGACATAGTGTTCCAGAACATTCGAAACAACATCGAGAAAGATTACATACAGTGCAGTTGTTGTGGCAAGCGCTTTTGGCGAACCTCATATAAGAACCAGATTTGTGAGGCGTGTCAGCCAATTCCCGTAGAGTTTGATGTAAACAGCATGGTTGAAAAGGTTTGCTCAGATTGTGGGAAACACTTCTTCGTAAAGCAGATGGCACGCCGTACTCACCGTTGCGAAGCATGTACTGCTAAGGCAAGAAAGGCTTCTGTAGCTCGAAGTGTAGAGAAATTCAGGGCCAAATTGTAATACTATCAGAAAAAGTGAGAAGTCCATAAAACCGCTTGAAACAAGGCTTTTTTCGCCTCCGTTAATCTTATAAAATGCCGAAAAGTGCCTATTTCAACGCATTTCTCGGCATTTTCATTAAATTACAATACGGGAGGCTAATGGGCGAATTGTATGAATGTGAAGCCGCTTGTTCCCCACACTCTGGGCGGAGCAGCAACTCCGCCCGGTCAGCCACACCTGCCCACCGTTGGCGGCAATACAAATGAACGGCTCGATAAATACCGTCCGCTTACTACCACCAGCGGCAATACAAATTGGTGGTTTAAAACAGAACAGGACTTCCTGGCACGCGCTGCAAGGCAGTGAAACACAGGGAGACATTTTGCTCAAAAGGGAGTGGTGCGCGCACACTGCTCCCCTATTCTTTATCTGCTATGGGATGGCTGACCAATAAACAGCCAAGGCTATATGCCGTAATATTTAAGGAGATTAAATTAAAGTGTTTAAGATCGGAAAAGATGAAGTAAAGGCGGTGCAGAAGCTTGCACCAAAAAACAAACTCAAGGTGTTGTCTCGCCGCAAGAATTCCAGAGGGCATACATACCTCGTTCTTGATGATGATTATGATACCCTGCGCGTTCTCTCAAGCCTTCGTGGCAAGTCTATCCGAGACATCCTGGCGGACGAGTACCGCTACATTTAAGGAGGTCTGGCATGATAGATTTCAAGAGAAAGGAAAACGAAACAGAAAATCAGTACCTGTGGCGGGTTGGCGTAGCTATTGAAAATGGTTCTGCTGGACTGACATAGGATGAGGCTGCTCCGCTTATCAATAAGGAATGGCGTGAAGATGAATCTGAATATCGTACATCTTCTGCTTACCGTAAGCCCGTGCAGTATGCCCTCCGTTTTATGGAGGACGGTGTGTTTGATGGCAAGAAGGATGGATTGTCCGAAGAACTAATCGAACAGAAATACGAGCTGGCCAAGGAGCGTATACGTCTGCGTGATGAGCGTCGAGCAATCAACGACCGCCTGCGGTCTGCCGCTCGCTTAGATCACCGTCTGGATTACCTCGGTGAACTTATTGAGAGCAATGGCCATGCGTCTTTTGGCAATATTAAGTTGCCGGAGCAGAGAACTATCAATCGCCGTAAGGCTGACATTATTGTTTCTTTGGCTGATTTGCACATCGGCGCATCATACTATAATTATAATGGTGTGTATGACAGCGAGATGGCAAAGAAGCGGCTTGTAGAATACTTGTCGTATGTCAAGGAAATAAAGGATACACACGACCCAGAGAATTGCCACATCGTAATTCTCGGTGATTGCATTTCCGGCAATATACATAAGAATCTATCCGTTACGAATGGCGAGAGTGTTGTAGCGCAGATTCAACTCATGTGCGACTATGTGAGCGAGTTCTGCGGCAGAGTTGGAGAGATGTTCGGTCAGACTGGCGGCAATGTAACTATTCATTGTGTTGCTGGAAACCATACCCGTCTCGACAAGAAGGAAGATGCTCTTCACGACGAGCGCCTGGATGATTTACTTCTTTGGTATCTGAGCAGATTCTTTGCAAAGGTTCCCAATGTGTCCGTTTCCGAAGAGCGCCTCGATAACGGGATTGACCAATTCATTATTCGTGGTCGTAGCTATGTCGCAGTACATGGCGATTTCGACGGCTTCAACGAATCTGGCGTATCCAAACTGGCGTTGTTCCTTGGGTACAAACCAAATGTTGTACTGTATGGGCACAAGCACTTCCCTGCCATGACAGAATGTTCCGATGTGGTAATGGTGCAGAGCGGCAGCTTGGGCGGTAGCGGTGATCAGTTCACGCTGGAGCATCGGATGCGTTCAATGCCTGCTCAGTCCGTTCTCGTCGTTAATGGCGATGGCGTTGTTGCTCACTATCCTGTTAAGCTTGGTATTATTCCCTGTCTCTCCTACGACCTGGAAAAGTATCCTGCGGAGGAGGATGATATCCTGTGAACAAACATAAATTCATACGCTATGTATCCGACGAAACAAGGATTCGTGTGAACGAGTGTGACTATATGGTCAACGCTATTCTCCGGTGTATTAAGGATGTGCTGGCGACCGGCGAAGACCTCTACTTAAATGACTTCGGCAAATTCATTGTCGAGCGTCGAGATCCAAGGAAGTGCATTCTGCCGGATGGCGCTGAGTGTATGGCACCTGGCAAGATCATTATTAAGTTTCGACCTTCGGTTTCTTTGAAGGAAGAAATGGAATATGTCCCTAATCCTGAAAATCTTCGCAAGAACGGTGGGGACAATCCGCTTAATATTCCTGAGCAGGCAGAGCAGTAATATTTTCAATTGCCTTGGCTGTATGTTCATGGTATAATCAATTTGTATTCTAATAAAATTGGAGACGATTGATATGCCTGAGCCATTGAAGATTGACGGAGAGTGGACGGATGGTTATGTAATGGATAAACATGTCTTGCAAAGTGAGTACCTCGGAGAGAATGCATTTGGCGAGCCTCGTTACAACACCACCCGTACTAAGCTAGGCGATTTGGTATATCTTCTAAAGTATAAGTGGGATTTAGGAGCTAGTACTGAAATTGCAAGATTATGTGCAGAATTTATTTCCGATTGGCTGAAAGACACTAAAATTGATATTATTATTGCTGTGCCCCCTTCTAATAGAAAAAGGGATTATCAGCCAGTTTTTCTAATTGGAGAAGAATTATCAAGGCTAACAAAGATTCCGTTTTCGCCAAATATTCTGGTAAACACATCTAGCATAGAAATGAAAAACATTCCGCGTGAAGATCGCAAGTTGCTCCCTGGCAGCATTCGAAAAGCATGTCCTGCCAAACGAGAATGTAATATACTATTGATTGACGACATTATTTCAACTGGTACAACAGCAAATGAGTGTGTTCGTGTTCTCAGGGAAGATGAGCTCATACGAGATATTTACTTTTTAGCAGTTACAAAAACAAAGAATTAGGATAGGAGGTTTGCAGATGAAAGTATTTATTGCCGGAGCAAGAAGTATAAAGTCTCTGGATTATTCTGTGCAAAAGCGTATCGCTTCCATCTGCAGCAAGGGCTATGACATTCTTGTTGGAGATTGTTATGGTGTGGACGCTTCTGTTCAAAACTTCTGTGCCAACCGAACTTATAAAAATGTAACTGTGTATGCCAGCAATGGCATTGCCCGAAACAACATCGGCAGTTGGACAATTAAGTCTGTTGCTGTGGATTCTTCCGCGAAGGGCTTTGACTTCTACAGGCAAAAAGATATTTCCATGAGCAAAGACGCCGATTGTGGCTTTATGGTTTGGGATGGTCAGAGTAAAGGCACTCTGTATAATATTGTTAGCTTAGTTTCTCAAAGCAAGCCTGTTATAGTATATTTAGAGCCGCTGACTAAGACTTTCAGAATTGGTTCTCAGGCAGGTTTGGTAAAGTTGCTTTCATTGTGTCCTACCTCAACACAAGAAAATTATCGTAAAATTATAAATTTACCTGAACAGATGTCGCTGCTCGCTTGAGCGGCGGCTTTTGTTTTCCCGCTACCCGAATGCGGACAATAAATGCTCGGGATTAGAAATGTTTCTCGGCTACCCAGCGGCGGAGGTGCAGCAAAATAAATATCTGGTGGACTCGTATTAAAGGTGTACCCTACCTTAGTTGGAGCTAAAAAAGCGGTGTTGCTCAGCCGAAATTGGGCAGAGTGAGGGAGCGTCCGAAATGGCGCTCCCTTTTCATATGTGCGATTAAGAGGAGTGATTAAATGACCGCACCTACAAAGAGGAGCCTTAAGCCAGCGATTGGTGCGGCTAAGGAACCTGCTTTTGAAAAGCGAAATGAAAAGTACGAATGTGTTTGCTGCCACGAAGAAAAGAAGCCTACGGATTTCTACAAATCCCCTACTGCGGCGTTTTGGGACTACCCCGGCAGCATTACGCTTGTATGCAAGCAATGCGTCCGTAAGCAGTTTGATCGTGATGTGGATCAATACGGCCTTGACAATGCAATTATGTTTACCTGCTATCGTCTTGACCAGCCATATATCAAGTCAACTGCAGAGGATGTTAAGGTCAACACAAATCCGTTTGATATTGGTGTTTACCTTGGCTCTGTTTCTCGTGCTGCCTATACCGGCAAATCTTTCGCGTGGTCTCTCCTTTCCGGAGAAATCAATCGTGAAGATGGCGATGGTGTTAAGGAAGAGAGAGAAGATAAATGGTCTAAGCGTGACCGGCAGAATATGAACTATGTTATTTCGATAATCGGGTATGACCCTTTTGACGATGCCGGCCTTAGTAATATGGACAGAAAATATTGCTACAATGTCCTTTCGTCTTACCTTAATACGCCTTATATAACGGACGATTCTCACAAAATGCAGTCCGTTATTCAGCTTACTAATACATTACTGCAGGTTCGCAAGCTTGACGAAGCAATCAACAGAGAGCAGCTGAAGGCAAACACTAATACCGATACTCTCACTGACATGGTTATGGCAAGAAAAAATCTGCAAACCATTGTAAATGCCATTGTAAAAGACAACAATATTGCCTCGCAGTATTCCAAGGAAAAGACCGGCGGGGAAAATACCTTGACCGGCAAGATGCGGGAGCTAACCAATAATGGCTATGAAGCAATGAAGGTTAATCTATTTGATATTAAAACCTCTGAGGCTATGAAGCAAATCGCTGATCTTAGTAATTCGAGCATCATGGAACAGCTCTCTCTCGATGCCAACGATTATACCGAAATGCTGAAAGAGCAACGCACCATGCTGACTGACCTGCGAGAAAAGACGGATGCGCTTGAGGAGGAAAATAGACAGCTCAAGAATAATCTTGAAAATCTGATTGCGGAATCATCAGCTAAGAGAAAGCGTGGTGGTTCATAATGGAAATTTATGTGCCGACTACACCAACCGAATGGTCACAGCGTAAGGTTGAGGAATATGAAAAGGCGGCAAAGGTAATCAATTAGGGGCGTGAAAACCCTGTTCGCTTCGCCGAAGAAGTGTTCGGCATTGCCATGATTGATTATCAGAAGTGGTCTTTCATGGAAAGCTGGTGGCGCCCGTATGTCCTTTGGCTCTGTAGCCGTTCGGCTGGTAAAACAACCGAGGCTGCAATCTTCTTGCAAACGAAATGCTTCCTTATACCGAACTATACGGTCTGGATCTTTACAAACAGTGCCGGTCAGTCTATTGAGTGCTTCAAGAAAATCGAGGATATCGCCTTGCAGAAGATTCCTTCATTTAGAACCTGTACGGACATCTTCGCTTCCGAAATCGAGAGAAACTCCAATTCCCCTACTGGGTTTATTCATGACCCTGCGGGTCATCACTTCTCTCTGTTTAATAATTCTGGTGTGACTACCCTGTCTTCAAACCTTAACGCCATTCGTGGTAAGCGTGGTTCTATATTCTACGACGAGACTGGTTGGATGGGCAAAGAAGAATTTGCAACCACTGAACCATTCGCTTCACAGGACGCGAGTTGGGGTATCGGCGTCTCTAAAGGCCCTAAGTATTACGAGCCGCAGGCGATGCCTTTGCAGAGACTGTACGCTAGTTCCGCAAGTGATGTGACATATCCGTTTTACGAGAAGTATCGTGATTTCTCTAAGAAAATGATTCTTGGGCATCCTGACTACTTCGTTTGCGATATCAACGCTAACACTATTTTAGATTTCTCTACTCTTAATGGCGAACAGATCCCTTCTCACTTACAGCGAGAAGAAATCAGCCGAAAGATGGACGAAGACCCGGATATGGCAGAACGCGAATACTTCAACAAATTCTCAAAAGGCGGCGCTCAAAACAGTGTTGTCCGTATGGAGACAATGATCCGGAACTCTTTTGTTTATCCTCCGGTTATGTGTAACGATACTGGTAAGCGTAAATTCATCTTTACATATGACCCCGCTCGCAACTTCGATGGAAGTGTCCTTTCTATTTTTGAGCTTATTGAGGACGAAAAAGTTGGATTGAAGTTGCGGTATGTGCGGTGTATTTCCTTTGTCGATACAGAAACGCGCAAGAAAACTCCATTGCCGATGAACGAGCAGGTCAAAATAATCAAAAAACTGCTCGTTGATTACAACGGGCCGAACGCTGCTGACTGGGAAAATATCGAGGTTTATATCGATGCCGGTGCCGGTGGTGGCGGTATCTCTGCCGTGGCTGATAACCTTATGGAGGACTGGGAAGACAGTTCCGGTCAGGTACATCGTGGCATGGTTGATCCAGAGCATAAACAGTATGAGACCTCCAGAGCAAATTATCCTAATGCTCTCCCTTGCATCCATCTGATCGAACCAGCTTCTCATAAGCGGCTTATCTTTGATGCACTGGAGAATATGACAAAGTTTGACCTGATTGAGTTTCCTGATTATGACGGCAAGGATGTTATAACCATAGTAAATGCCGATGGCAGTTACCACGATTATGAGCTTTCCTTCCCAGAGCGGCTTGCACTGGTGCAGTGTAACCTTGCCAAAACTGAAATCACCTATATGCGAAAGTATATTTCCGCCAATGGGCAGACATCATACGATCTCGCTAAGGATAAAAAGAACACAATGCATGACGACCGAGCCTACACGGTAGCCATGGCTGCATGGGTTCTTTCTCAAAAGAGAAGAACCGATTTAATCAATTCCAATGTCCAAACAGATGACGATTTTTCTGAATTCTGTTTCCGGGCACCAAAAGTAAAATAAGGGAGGTGCGCAGTGCTTGCAAAAATATGCAAATCGTAAAGACATGATGAACCGTCGAAAGGGCGAATCACACCCTGAGCCAGTTGTAGATCCACCTATGATGTTTGCAAATCTCAATCATGTTATTTATCGTGATTTGAATGGCACGACTCGTGCCCCGACTTTCGCAAAATACTCGAGAGAAGAAATTATCACTTATCTCTCAAATCCGTACAGATATAAAACACAGCTTCGCAAGGCTGTTATCTATATGTATGGAGCCAGTTCCAACTTCCGCCGCCTAATCCAATATTTCGTCGGGCTGAACGATTTCTCATATATCGTTACGCCATACCGAATGGATTATGACAGCGCTGAAACCAAAGGCACTACATATAAGAAGAACTACATCAAAACTCTTGATTTTCTGTCCACTATGAACATTAAGACGCAGGGGGCTAAGATTTTGACTGTATGCCTGCGGGAAGATGTGTTTTATGGCACTTGCCATGTCACAAAAGACGATATCACTATTCAGCAGTTACCTTCCGAGTATTGTGACATCACATCAGTAGAAGGCAATGTCTTTAATGTATCGTTCAATTTTAGCTATTTCGATTCGAGAAGCGACTTGCTTCCACTTTATCCGCCCGAGTTTGAGAAAAAGTACAATGCCTATAAAAATAGTTCGGGGAGTAAGTGGCAAGAGCTTGATTCTCCTAATTCATTTGCTATCAAGGTGAATAACGATGTCCCCGACTATCCTATTCCGCCGTTTGCTGGCATTCTTCCCAATCTCTATGATATCTCGGACTATCAAAGCCTGAAAATGACAAAAACCGAGCTGGAGAACTACGCAATTCTGGCGATGTATCTTGAAAAAGATCCCGATGGCAGATGGCAGATGGACTTCGGTAAGGCGGAAAAGTATTGGCGCAACCTCGATGGCGTTCTGCCAGATGAGGTTGGCTCTATTCTGTCGCCTATGAAGCTTGAGAAAATCAGCTTTGACAGGGCTGGAGGCACTTCCACTTCCGATACTGTTTCCGACGCGGAAGAGCACATGTTTAGTTCTGCTGGTGTATCTTCTCAAATTTTCTCTAGCAAGAATGCCACATCGAGCAATGCAATGCTCCTTTCTATCAAGGCAGACCAAAACATTACTTTCGGCATTGTTCGTATGATTGAAGACGCCATCAACCGAATACTGCATGAACAATCTGCATCTAAGAACTTCTCTATTCGTTTCTTGGATACTTCTTGCTATAACCGCAAGGAAGCCGCAGAGGTCTACCTTAATGGTTGTCGATCTGGTGCGCCTTTTGTATCCGCCTACTGTGCAGTTGCGGCTGGCCTTAATCCGGAGGAGATGGATGGTCTTTGTTGGATTGAGCAGAAGGGTTTTGATTTCGTGTCGAAGTTTAACCCACTGCGGATGTCATCTACTCAGTCCGGCAATAATGGAAATGGTCGTCCTGAGTCTAATCCCGATACGCTCACGGATGAAGGCGAGCGCTCCAGAGAGAAGAATTGAGGTGGCGCGTATGGAATTTATTTATGTTCTTAATCCCAAAGCCGCAGAAGAACTGATGGCTCAGGGGTTTGGATATACTACTTCGACCATGAACGGAAACTTGGTTTGGATTTTTGATTACAGCGATGAGCTGCAGCGGTTTACGCTGTCCCGCTATTCCGATGATCAATATTTCATTTCCGACACGATGTTCATTTGAGGTGGTACTATGAAGATTTTTCAAAATGGAGGAGGTGAAAACGAAAAGTGGAACAAATAAATTTAAGTTTTTCCTCCAAATTGACTGAGTTTTCAAAACTTAATGAGCAATTTATCAAAGCATCCTGTTATGTAATGGCTCTTGGGAAAAACCGCAACGGCTCACACTTCTCAAAAGAAGCAGTGGTTGATGCCTTAGATTCGCTCTATTTTATTCCTGTCGTTGCTCACCTGCTTTATGATGAGGACAACAACAAGTGGTATGTGGGTGGACATGATAGAGAGCTTGTGGTTACAGAAAATGGGCTTATGCTGAAAGATGTGACCGTTCCGTTTGGTTGTGTTATCCCCGAGAACACTGAGTTTGTAGAGGTTGAGGAAGATAACGGGACGCAAGCTACATATCTTAAGTGTTCTATTGTGATTTGGGCTGGAAGATACCCGAATCTCATGGAAAGTATCTATAGCAGCGATCTCTACTGGGGTCAATCCATGGAGATCAAGGCTAAATCAATCCGTCCTTTGCCGAGTGACAAGAAGTATAGAGATATCACTGAATTCACATTCTCATGTTTAACACTGCTTGGCAAGGACGATAACCCCGAATACCATACAGAACCATGCTTCCCATCTGCTTGTGTGGTGCCTGTAGAGTATTCTTTGGGAGAAAACTTTAAATCTGAATTTGAACTTATGAAGAACCAGCTCAAAGAGCTGGCCTTTTCTTTTAGTCCGGATTCAAGAACTGGAGGGAAAGACTTGGAAGACAAGAAAGCTTTAATTGCAGAGTTTGGCCTGACCGAGGATCAGCTTGACTTTGAAATTAGCGATGAAATGAGTCTCGACGAGCTGCGGGAGAAGCTTGCTGCATTTGCGGAAGCACACAGCACCCAGTCCGGCAGTAATGACATCGAGTTTGGCGCTACTTTTAATGAACGCCGTGACGCTCTGTCTGCAGCTGTAACCGATGACTATGTTCGCAATGAGTCTGGCGATGTAACTGAGTACATCAGACGCTGGCTCTTTGATTTCGATGACAAGTACATCTTCGTGAATGGCTACCACTATGTTGTCGCGGACAACACAGAGACCCGCTTCTATGCAAGAGTGCCCTATTCCTTTGATGAGGAGAACAAGGTCGCTTCTTTAACCGGTGAGTATGAGCATATGTTTATGACTTTGCTGACTAACGAAGAGAAGCAGGCCGTTGACAATGCGCGCGCCGAACAGGAGAACTATGTTGCTACCCATTCCTACAGCAACGAGGAGTACGAGGTTCTGAAGGCGTATAAAGACGAGAAGGAAACAGAGGCTCGTAATGCTGAATTTGATGCGGTGATTGCCGAGTATGCAGAGATTGCTGAGATGCCTGAGTTTAAGGCTATTGCTGAATCTGTATATTCCTACGAGAATTCTGATGCTCTCCGCATGGCTTGCGATGCAGCTTATGGCAAGTTCAAGCGTGAGCAGGCATTTGTTGCTGCCCAGAACTTCTCTGCTGCTGGCGGCGAGAAAAAGCCTACTGGCAAGCTGAAAATGCCCACTGATTCTGCGTCTATTGACGGCAAAGGTGACAGCCGCCCCTACGGCGATCTGTTCGAAAAATACGGTAAGAAATAAAAATACTGGAGGAATTTAATTATGGCTAATTATGGCGTTGTTCGCCTGGACAATATGTCCGGCACCACTGATGGTACCCTGCTGCGCTCTGTTCGTTTCTATGATGGCGACAAAGAGGCGGCTATTAAAAATGGTCGCGTTGTTCTGATTGGCGACCTGTTGGATGGTCAGCGTGAGGTTCGTAAGGCTACTGCTCCTGCGGCTACTTCTCCCCTGACTCATATTGGTCTGGTTGCTGCTCCCGAACTGATGTATGACGAGCGCAAGCGCAATCTTACCGAGTTCATCAACGAGGCTGGTGAGAATGTTCGTGTTTACATTCCCCATGTACGCGATATCTTCTCTGTTACCGCTGAGGCTCTGGATGCGGCCGCTGCTATCGCTAAGGGCAACCTGGTTGAACTGCAGGCTGGCACTAAGCTGAAGGTTGTTGCTACTGCCACTGACAAGTCTACTCAGGTTGGCAAGATTGTTGACATCGAGACCGTAGGTTCCCTGACCTACTATGTCATCGAGGTCGGCTAAGAGTAACGGAAGTATCTAATTAGGGGGAAAATGATATGAATGAGAAAAATTCTATTGTAAAGCTCGCAACCGACATGCTGCATGGCAAGGTTGAGACCTATGATTCCAAGAGCTCTGAAGATGTACTGCGTGAAGCTCTGATTGCCGCCAACGGCGGTTCTTCCAAACTGAATGTTAAGGCCCTGCGCCGCAACAAGGTTGAGATCTTCGAGATTATCGAGGAGCTGGTTCCTCTGATGGTCAATGAGGGTCTGAAGGGCGATGAGTTCTTCATGAACTATGTTGAGGGGCGCAATCTTGCCGAGGGCGACAAGAATGAGTTTGTTGCTCCCGATAACAGCACTTTCATCGTTTCCGAGATTGCTAACGGCATCGCTACTCCTCGTCGTCAGAGAATTGGTGAGAAGACCGTTGTGAGCGTTAAGACTACCGTTCATGCTATTCGCATGTATGAGGAGTTCTCTCGTTTCATGGCTGGTCGTATCGACTGGAACGAGCTGGTTGCTAAGGTAGCCAAGGCTTTTAAGGCTGCTATTTACAACGACATCTACACCGCCTTCAAGGGCATTAGTACCACTACTGTTGGTCTGAGCAATGCCTATATCGGCACTGGCACCGCTGACGCCGAGAAGATCCTGGCTATCGTTGAGCACACCGAGGCTGCTAACGGCGAGTCTGCTGTTATCGTTGGTACCAAGGCTGCCCTGCGTAAGTGCCCCGGCGCTGAGCTTGGCGACAATGCTAAGACTGACCTGTATAACGCTGGTTACTTCGGCAAGTTCTACGGCACTCCCATGATGGCCGTAAAGAATCGCCACAAGGTTGGCACTGATGAGTTTATCTTTGATGATAACACCATCTATGTATTTGCCGGCGGCGACAAGTTCGTTAAGTTCGTCCGTGAGGGTGAGTCTTATATCGTTGAGACCCAGACCGGTAATGCTGACATGTCTGTGGAGTATCTGTACACTGACAAGTACGGTGTTGCCATTCTGGTTAACGGCAAGCTGGGCAAGTACACCATCACCGGCTAATAAAGGGCTGGTGAGTATTGGGTGGAGCGAAAAAGAAAAGGATTCGACAGAGAATATGCGACCTCGTTTAGACGCGAGGTCGCTTTTCTTGCTGAGTGCGGTATTCGCTACACCTTTGTAAAAAGAGTTCAGGAGGTATCCGTATATAAATACGAGAAGACTCCTGAACTCTTCGCAAAGTTAGCAGAATTCTATGCTCAGAAAATTAGTGATTAAAATGGAGGATTAAATATATGGCACAGCAAACGAAGGGCACTAAAAAGCCCCAGACTTCTGCTACTAAACCTGCAGAGGCTAAAGAAACGAAACCTGTGGTCGAGCAGGCTCCTGTCGTCGAGAAGAAGCCGATTTATCGCACTTTGAGAAAGGTTTCTCCAGATGAGCTCGTAGATGTACAGTCCTGTACCTATGGCAATATGCTTTATATTTCAAAGCGTACTGGTAATAGAGTCGAGTGGGAGGATTTCGGGGATATCCAGACAATGACTGTTGGCGAACTTCAGATCATGAAGGGTTCACAACCGCTGTTCTTTGAGCGCAAGTTGATTATGATTGTCGGTGAAAATGCCAAGGATGTTATCGACTATCTGCAGCTTAATAAATACTATGCAGATTTTGGTTCTATCGATGAGATTGATGCGATTTTTGAAGCTTCTCCGGAAGAGATCAAGCGTATCGTTGCAAATCTGCCTGATAAGGCAATTGAGACAATTGCTCGCCGGGCATATGCGCTTATTGAAGATGGCACTATCGACAGCCAGCGTGTTATCAATGCCCTGCAGGATTCTCTCGGTTACGAGCTGGTGGACAATGACTAATTAAAGGAGGTGGTTGCGATGGTTTCATACGATGTATTCAAGCGATACTTCAAATCTAAAATTAGCCAGTATTCTTTCAGTGATTACGGTTATGACGAAGAGATGGATGAAATCGACCGCTTTCTGCACCTTGCTATTGCCGAATTCAAGAATATCTGCGTAGTCGATTTATCGGATCGAGATGATGATGCTCGTGTGTTCAATTCTGACGATGTGAACGATGACGAGATTATTGATATTTTGACTGACGGTATGGTCTGTGTCTGGCTTCGAAAAATTAAGAACGAGCCACAAAACCTGCAGAACTACCTCGACACGAAGGATTTTCAATTGGCGGCGTCTCCTGCAAATGTGCTGAAGGAAGTGCGTACCACCTATGAGGTTGAATATAACATCTTTGTTGGAAAGATGCTTGAATATTCCTACAATCACGGGGATATTTCGAGTCTTCATATGTGAGAGGTGCTTTTATGGCTGAGATGCAGAGAAGTGACTGGCTCACAAGTATGAAATCCACCCATCGTAGATTTGGCCCATCTTCACTATCGTGTAAGGATGTTGTAATCAATGGCGAAGATCGGAAGATTATGATAATCAACTCTGACGACTTCGACCTTAAGTATGCCCATTGTATTTTTGATGACTTCCTTATTGTAGGCTCGTACATTGAATGGAATGACGAGACCTGGATTGTCACTAAGGAGGGCGGGCAAAAGGATGTCTACCCTTCCTATGAGCTTCAAAAGTGCAACTATGAGCTTAAGTGGGTTAAGGATGGCGAAACCATCACCAAAAAAGCGTATGCTTCCGACATGACCTATTCGCAGGTTGGTGTGCAGCATACTGACTATATGGTTTACGGTGATTCTCGGTACCGCGTCATCATTCCAAAAGATGATGACACTACTAAGATCCGTCGTGGTGATAGATTCTACATCGACGATGGTGACAGCGAGGACGACCACCCTATTTATGAAGCAACAAAGATCGATAGAATTACCCGTATGTACAATGGCAACGGTGTTTACACTTTGATGCTTGTTGAGTGCAATGAACACCCAACCGATAATTCTGATTCTATGGTTGCCGATAACAATAATAAAACTGAGCTTGAGGAAGGAGAGTGGGTCTAATGGGTTATATGTCAATGTTTAAGGATTATAGAAATACTCTCATGAAGGCTCTGTGCTCTTCTAAGGATATCGTTAATCTTTTAAAGAACACAAACGAGGACTCCCCTACCCTTCCCGACAAGTCTCTTTTATATGACCATATTTACCCTTATCCATTCATTCCACAAGCAGACGAGGCGGCCAAGACCTATGTTGGTGTCCGCTTGACCGTACCACAGGTGGGGAGCAAAACATTCAAAACCATACGCCTTACCGCTTTCATCTTCACGCATTACAGTTTGATGAGAGCTCCTGGCGGTCTTCGCGTTGATCTTTTGGCTGATGCGATTGATTCCGTATTAAACGGATCTCTCGAGTATGGCCTTGGTCATGTCGAGTTAAAAGATGTCGATGATGTTCACCCCGCTAAGGATTATTACGGCGTCGTGCTCACTTATGATATTACAGACTGGAATCGGGTGAGCAAACTACAATGAGGTTAGGTTTGATATCGAAAAGGGATCACAAAATCAATAACTATATCACGGTTCATATCCCAACCCTCGGCGAGATCTTCGACTTTGGGCAAAGCGAGTATATGAGTATCGTTAGCTCTCTGGTTGCAACTCCGTATGAGGCAATGGTTATGCTGGATGATATGGGTGTTGATTTTACAACTGTTGATGAGTGGTTCGTGTTTGAATTGATGTTTTCATACTTCGCTAAGAAGTACAAACGCATAAGGATTATCTTTGGCAATCTGGATTTATCCCTTTTTGAAAGGGCAATAAACAAAGAGACCGGAGAAGATATTCTTTATGACTTCGAACATGGCTACATCATCGATAGGCTTGCCCAGGAACAAATCAGCTCCGTATTGCGGGAAATTCTGCAATTTGAAAAGCATGATAAAATTCCTGGCAACGCTATAACCAAGAAGTATCTAATTGATCGTGAGCGGAGGCGTCTTCGCAGGGCGGCAGATCAAGAGAAAGAGCAACTCGAGGACTTGATTCTTGCGCTCGTAAACACACCAGAGTACAAATACAATTTTGAACAATCGATGGAGTTGACTCTGTATCAGTTCAACGCCTGCGTAAAACAGATTCAGAAGAAAATTTCTTTTGACCATCGGATGAGCGGTATTTATGCCGGTACGGTAGATGCTTCAAAAATTAGCAAAGAAGACCTGACTTGGATTTGAGTCGGGTCATTTATTTTAGAAAGGAAGATATAACTATGGTTAATGTTAATGAACTTACCCTGACTTCCCTCGAAAGAATCATTGGCTATAACCTGGGCGGTGAGTATCTCTGGACTCTGGACGAGCTGCAGAATGCTACCATCAGCAATACCCAGGAGAAGGTCGATATCACTGGTAAGCAGGGCCGCAAGCTGAATTCTCTTAAGAGAAATAAGGCTGTAAAGGTTACTGGTACCAATGGTATGCTGAGCCTCGGTCTGATTGCTACTGATACCGGCACCGAGGTTGCTCGGGATGAGAATGTTCAGTATAAGTGGTATGAGATTGTCGATATCGAAGAAAATGCTGCTTCCACTACTTACACTGCCGTTGGCACTGTTGGCGCTGAAATTGATGCCCTGTACATCGTGAATGTTGATGGTACTCGTGGGGTTAAGCTGGAGCAGGACGCTACCGCAACTGAAGGTACCTTCACTTATACTCCTGGCACGAAGAAGCTGGCTTTCCTTGCTGACGCTTACAACGGTCAGAAAGCTGTTGTGTATTACACTCGTAAGGTGAACGCTGCCGTTATTTCCAATGATTCCGGCAAGTATTCTCAGAAATGCACTCTGTATATCGATGCTCTCGCTGAGGATAAGTGCAACAAGTGCTATCTGGTTCAGTTCGTGATTCCTGTTGCTGACTTCTCTGGCAACTTTGATATTGCCATGGGCGATAATCAGGCTACTCATTCCTTTGAGGCGGATTCTCTGTCCTCTGGTTGCAGCGGTGGTGGTATCCGTCTGTGGGATATGCTCGTTATCGAAGACGGTACCGCTGATGTCACCTGATTGAATTGAGGTGACAACTATGGCGAAGTGTAAAGTCTGTGGTAAGGAATTTACGCCTTGCCGCACCAACACGCCTCTGAACTGGAGGCGTGTTGCCTGTTGCGCTGAGCATGGGGCTATTTGGTTTGAAAAAATCGAAGCGGCTCGTATCGCTCAGCCAAATGTCGAGCCCGAGCATAACGAGGAGCTGCAAGCTTTGCTTTCCGTTGAAGAGCCAATAGAGCCTGTAGAGGCTGAGCCAGTGGAGGAAATCGTTGAGATTGCCGAACCTGAACAGGCAGATACGGTATTGCAAGCTCTTGAAGGATCTGAAGCCATTGAGGAACAGGAACCTACGCAGGAAGATGAGGAATCTCCCGAGCATTACAAAGGGAGAAAACACAGATAAAAGCATTTTGGGGACTGCATTTTGCAGTCCCCTTTTCTGTGCGGTGAAATGAAATGATTAAATTTATAGCTCTTGATCAGGCGACAAAATACACCGGATATTCGGTTTGGGTTCTGAGCAAAAAAGGCGAGCTTAAGCTCTTGGAGCATGGTGTGTTTAAGGCCAATGTTAAAAATGATGTTATTTCCAGAATGTGCGAAATGTACAACGATATCAAGGGCTTAATTTTTACACACAAACCTAACTATGTGTTTTTTGAGGCGACACAGTTTCAGTCTAACCAGCGTGTGTACAGTACATTGTCCCAGCTGCAAGGTATCGTAATGGCAATTCTGTTTGAAAAAGACATTGGATTCAGCATTATAGAACCGTCTTCGTGGAAGTCGTACTGTGGTATTACTGGGAGAAAGCGCGAGGAGCAGAAGGCAAAGTCCATAGCCATTGCTTCCAAACAATTTGGCTTATCTGACCTTACGGACGATGTGGCTGACGCTATTCTTATTGGATACTACGGTGCCCATATTTTAAACAATGAAAAGGGGTGAAGATGTGGCGGAAAACAAAAATCTTAACATCATCTATCGTGACTCCACTCCGTTTATTTCTTTCCCCTGCGACTTCGATGTATCTATTCTGAGTTCTGGGGTTGAAGATATCGAGATCGTATTCTCGCAAGATGGAGCCGAAAAATTTACAAAAAGAGGAGACCAAGTTGAAGTATGTGTTGAATTAAATTCAATCATTACTTCGTTAAGCCGGAATGACACAAGCAAGCTAAAGAGCCGTTTGGAGACTACAATGCAGATTTTCATTCACATGGAAGATGGCGCTGTTATTCCGAGCAATATTATGGTTGCAAACACCGGTTATATCTTAGAACGGAGGTGACGGGTGCCGTGAGCGATTTTTCTACCAAGAATAACTTTAGTGCCACTTTTGGCACTTTTTACAACCTCGGCGGAGATTACAAGATTATCCGCAAGAACAGTCTTTCAGAGTTTCCGGCTGTAGGAAACGAAAAGTATCTATATGTAGCCAACGATACAAATCTTATGTATTTCTGGGACGATGAGAATAAATCGTTTGTTTCAGCAAAATCTGAAAGCTCCGCTATATTCCCCGATGTTCTAAAAATAAACGGTGGTAATGCAGGAAGCATATATGAAGAAAATGAATAATAAGGAGTGGGTTTCATGAACAAGGAAATTCTGACCAAAGTGATCCTTCGGAACGACAGTACCGCGAATTGGGACGCTAAAAACCCCGTCCTTGATAAGGGCGAGATTGGTTTCGAGTTCACCGCTGACGGTGCCGTTCTTACCAAGGTTGGCGATGGTGCGACGGCTTGGAAACAGCTTGGCTACAGCGGCGTTGACGAGGACAAAATCAATACACTGATTGGGCAGGCTCGTGACAACTATTATAGTGTTGTTCGTAACGATGGCGAAACCGATAATGAAGCTATTACACGCGCTCTCGGCGAGTCTGTTGCCGCAAAGGGCGATGTATGCGCGATCAAAACTGCGCTTGGTACTACCCCTGAGAGTTACTCTTATATGGGCTATGTATTTGACGGCGAGAACTGGGGTGCCATGGATGGCAACATCAACTCTGAAAATGTAATTATCGGCAAGGATCTGGTTTTCGCCGGCAGTTATACTTCTGTTGGCAATGTATCCAAGGGCACTACTATTCAGAAAGGCAAAACTCTGGATCAGCTTCTGACCGCAATGTTTACTCAGGAGCTCAATCCCCCCAAGCCCACTCCAACCTGCTCTGTCACTCTGACCGGCGCTGGTGCTAAGGAGGTTGGCGAAACCTTTACTCCTGCTTATACTACCGCTTTTGACCCGAAGACATATGCTTACGCCCCCACCGCTACTGGCGTCACTGCTACTGGCTGGGAAGTAAGTGATAGCACCGGTGCCAAGAAGACTACTGCTACCGGTTCCTTTGATGGTTTCACTGTCGAAGATAATACGAACTATAAGTTAACTGCCAAGGCTACATATGGTGATGGTAATGTTCCTAAAACAAACCTCGGCAATGACTACCCGGCATCACAAATTAAAGCTGGCACTACTGCGGCTGCTTCTTCCGCTGCCGTTACTGGCTATCGTAAATGGTTTACTTATGTTGGTACTGATCTGACCGCTCTGACCAGCAATGTGATCCGTACTAAGGGTACAAGCAAGGGCGTTGCTGGCTCAAACTTCAATGTTAACCTGGCTATCCCTGCCGGCACTAAGCGTGTCTATGTTGCTATTCCCGCATCCAAGAACAAGGCTCTGTCTTCTGTAATAGATGTGGACGGCATGGGTCTGGATGTAAAGGGCAATTTCACAAAGCAGACTGTATCTGTTGAAGGTGCTAATGGCTATACTGCCGTTGACTATGATGTATTCATTGTGGAAAACCTGGCTGGTTTGGCTGCTACTACCTATCAGATCAAGTTTTGAGTAAAGGGGGATAAATAATATGGCTATTAAGAATTGGAACAATGGCAAGCCCAGCTTCAGTTATGAAGGTCATGCTAATCTGGGTGTAAACCTTAACCGCCAGAAGAATGCCCCGCTTGATATCTCTTGCGAGTATTCCTCTGTCAAGGATATGCTTTACTATGTAACAGAGGGTCGCTTCCCCGCTAATGGCACTGGTGTATCTGCCGCTGTTAAGGATATGAAGAAGTATCCCTACCTCGGTCAGGTTATTGCTCTGGTTAATCCAGAAACCGAGGAGGTTGCTCTGTATTATGTAAAGACTGCTGAGTATGATGCTACTCTCGCTACTGACGATGCCATGTTTGAGCATTATTTCGAGGCGGTCGGTCGTGCTACCCTTGGCGACAATGTTACCATTGTTCGTAACGAGGAAACTGGTGTTCTCTCTATTAAGGGCTACGCCGCCGCAGAGACTGGTGCTCAGCTCGTAAAGACTGCAAACGGCCTTGAGTGGGTTAAGCCGGACAATACAACCGTCGAAGGTTTGAATACCGCCGTTGCCGCTATTGAAAGTACCATCGGCGAGGACGACACTCAGGGTCTGCGTCTGCGCATTAAGACCAATGAGGATGACATTGGTACACTTGATGGTAAAGTTGCAACTCTTATTGGCAAGGATGCTGATAAGTCTGTTCGTGCCATTAGCGCCGAAGAGGTCGCCAAAATTGTCGCCGGTGCCGATAAGGACTATGACACTCTGAAGGAAATTGCGGACTATATTAACTCCGATAAGACCGGTGCTGCCCAGATGCAGACAGACATTTCTACGATTAAGTCTGACCTGAACACTGCCGAAACTGGTCTGAAAGCTCGCATGACTGCAGCTGAGGGTGAGATTGATGCTCTGCAGGAGTCAGTTGCTGGTATCCACAGTCACGACAATAAGACTGTTCTCGATGGCATTACTGCCGAGAAGGTTGCCGCGTGGGATGCTGCAGAGACTAATGCGAAGACCTTCACTACTACCAAAATTGGGCTGACGAAGGAGGATGGCGGCGATTCCGCTACTGAAGCTCCTACCGTCAAGGCATATGTCGATGGTAAGGTTACTGCCCTGAATACTGCTATTGGTACTCAGAAAGACCGCATTGACAATCTTGGCGCTCTTGCCTCCAAGAGCGAAGTTGGCGAGACTGATCTTGCCGCCGCTCTAGCTACCAAGATCAATGGCAAAGCGGATTCTGCTACTACTCTGGCTGGCTATGGTATCGGCAACGCTTATACCAAGACCGAGGTTGATGATGCGATCACTGCGGCGAAGGAAGCTGCCGCCACCGATGCTGCTACTAAGGCCAACGCCGCTGAGCAGAATGCAAAGGATTATACTGATGGTCTCGCCGGTAATTACGATGCCAAGGGCGCTGCTGATGCAGTTCAGAAGAATGTTGATAAGGTTAGCGAAGCCGTTACTACTGTTCAGGGTCAGGTAAATACCCTGAATGGCGATGCGACCACGGTTGGCTCCGTAGCGAAAAAGATTGCCGACGCGCTTGATGGCCTTGCTCTTGGCGATACCTATGCGCCTAAGACCCATAATCATACCATTGCTCAGGTCACTGGTCTGCAAGATGCTCTGGACGAAAAGGCTGTTGCGACTCAGGTTGCTACCGACATTACCGCCGCTAAGACTGCTGTTCTTGGTGAGGCTGACTATGCTCATACCGTAAAGGATGCCTATGAGCTCGCCAACGGTAAGGTTACTATGGCTGATGTCGAGGGGAAGGGTTATGCCGTTAAGACCGAGGTTGAGGCCAGCATCAAGGCTGTTGATGACAAGATTGGTGCCGCCAATACCGCCGCCACTAAGCTGACTGAGCGTGTTACTGCAAATGAGACTGCCATTACTAAGCTGAACGGCACTGGCGAGGGTTCCGTCGCTAAGACTGTTGCAGACAAAATCGCAGAAGTTGTTGCAGGTGCTGACAAAGACTTTGACACCCTGAAGGAGATTGCTGATTGGATTATGAGCGACACCACTGGTGCTGCTAAGATGCAATCCGACATCAGTTCTCTGAAGACACTTGTTGGCGAAACAGCTGTCGCCACTCAGATTGATAATGCGCTGAAGGTCGATGGCGTTGACAAGTATGCTCTGGCTTCTGAGCTGAAGGCTGTCGCAGATAAGGTTCACGAGCATGCCAATAAGGCCGTTCTCGATGGCATTACCGCCGAAAAGGTAACTGCTTGGGACGCCGCAGAGGCTAACGCCAAGGCTTACACCGACGAGAAGGTTGGTGCTATTCCCGCTGCTACCGCCGCGGCTCTCGGCCTCGTTAAGGTCGATGATGTTACTATCAAGGTAGCCGCTGACGGCACCATTGGTGTTAAGGCAATCAGCACCGACCTGCTGACTCAGGGCACTGATACTCTGGTGTTTAATTGCGGAAACGCTTGATATGACATTCTGGGATCGCCCATGTGGCGATCCCTCCTTATATAAAAGAAAGGATTGATTATTATGGCTGAAAAGACTTTGCAGACACGGATACAGCTTAAGTATGATACTTGGGCGAACTGGAATACCGAAGCTGGCAAGGCTGTTGTACTTAAAAAGGGCGAAATAGCTTTTGTTGAGGTTCCTTCTGCCACAGGTGATATTACTCAAGCTCCTGCATTGCTTGCAAAGGTTGGCGATGGGGTTAAAACATTTAGTGCTCTCCCCTGGCTGAAAGCTACTGCTGCAGATGTTTTCCCATGGGCCAAGGCAGAAACAAAGCCTACCTATGAAGCGTCCGAGATTTCTGGGCTTGACGCTTTTATCAAAGGACTCGCCGACAAGGATACAGACACGCAATACCAGCTTGTTGAAGTAAAAACGAACAATGTTGTCACTGGTTATAAACTGCAGAGCAAATCCAAGGGTGGCACCTTTGCTGACATTTCCGGTTCTCCTGTCATTGATGTTATGACGGAAGCGGAAGTAAACGCTCTGATTGACACTAAGCTGAACGGCAAGAACTTTGGTGATATTATCACTCATAACGCCTCTGAATTTGCCGCTACTTCTCACACGCATAAAATGGCAGATGTATCTGGCTTGCAGACTTACATTGATGAGAAAACTGCTGGTCTGACCGGGGCCATGCACTTCGCCGGTACAGCTACTGCCGATCCTACAAGTGAGTCCGGCCCTGCCGTGACCGGCGTTACCAACTTTGCCAAAGGCGATGTTGTTGTGTGGAATAAGCAGGAGTATCTTTGTACGACTGCTGGTACCAACAAAACTGCTGTGTGGCAGCTTTTCGGTGATGAGGGTTCTTACGCTGTAAAAGGCAGTATTAAGAATGCAGATATTGCTTCCGATGCCGCTATTGATCAGAGCAAGATTAGTGGTTTATCTACTACTCTCGGCAACAAGGTCGATAAGGTGGCCGGCAAAGGATTGAGCACCACAGATGTCACAAAGACTATGACTGATAAGTGGGATGCTGCATATAAGCACTCTCAGACTGCTCATAACTATGCGGCTGCTTCCCATACGCACAACCAGGCCGATATTGTTCAGGCTACTGGCGATATCCTGATTCTTGATTGTGGCAGCGCTACTAAGAATATTTAAAAATTTGCTCTTTGGGTCGTTGGTTAATTCCAACGGCCCTTTTTGAGCATTGTTGAGGAGGTTTCTTAATGGCTCAAAAAATTATAAATGCAAGAGCTAAAAACAAGCGCGATACAAGCGCCAATTGGACTGCCGCAGATCCCGTGTTGCTCGATGGAGAAATCATTATTGTTGATACAGCGGAAGGCGAAGTTCGCACGAAGATCGGTGATGGTACAAAGAAGTATTCCCAGCTTCCGTTCGAGGATGAAAAATTGAGAAGTCTCCTGAACAATAAGCTGGATAAAAACGGGAAAGTTGATTGGAGCAACATAGAGAATGCTCCAACAATTCCATCTAATCTTGACAATGTTGTTACATACGATGAAGGTGGTACTGTAGATGCGGCAGATCCAATCGACGCCGATACTCTCGGTGGGTATAGCGCTGCGTATTTTGCGACGAAATCATCTGTTGATGCTACAAATTCGAGCCTTTCTTCTTTGCAGACATCTGTAACCAATGCTGAATCCAGTATCACCAGCTTGCAAGAGTCCGTAGCTTCTGCACAGTCAGATATTGGCACATTGCAAACATCTGCAGAGAATCTGTCCTCTTCCAAAGTTGACAAGGCTGGTGGCACTATGAATGGCAAGCTTATAGCTCAAAATAATGCTGATTATACCGTTAAGCAGATGCGCAATATTTTCATTTCTACTGTTGCACCTACTGCATCTGATGGTGCCAATGGTGATATTTGGCTTAAGTATGAAGCGTGAAGGGAGTGGTGTTTAAATGGCGACGGCTGATCCGGGTAAAGCTGTTCCTTCTGGTAAGCACATCTTAACCAATCTGCTTCCCCATAGCAGTTTTGATAATGCCGGATGGACTTCTGGGGCAAATTGTACTGTATCTTATGATAGCACAATCAAGAAGTACGGAAATTATTCCTTAAAAGTCACAAGCAATGCTGGTTCTTTGACTGAGTGTTACTTTTATTCCAACTCCAATCCACCGCAAGTAAAAGGCCATATTTATTATGGTCGATGCGAAATGTACCAATCTTCTTCTGGGATCTCATCTGGCATGCAAATATATTGGCCAGAGGCAGAGCCAAGCATGGGGACAAGCTCGTATGACTCAGCTAAAGCCGGGACATGGCAGATACAGAGTTTCCGTTTGATTCGCAATTCGTGGGCTTCTGGTTTGCTAAAGTTCCGTTTTGATGTTGAGCAAATAAGATCTCCTAATTACGTATATGTAGACGGTGCAATGCTCATTGATCTTACTGCAACATACGGCGCAGGAAATGAGCCTACTCAGGCGTGGTGCGATGCAAATATTCCATATTTTAGCGGAACACTCGTAATCGGAAAGCTAAACCCCGGAGATATTATAAACTTTGATTATTCAGGGGCAGGAAATTTCATTGAACTTCCTGCTGGCAAATATAAACTCGAAGCATGGGGGGCTCAGGGAGGTAATTATTCATCCTATAAGGGTGGATATGGCGGTTATTCTGTCGGCGTTCTAAGTCTTGCTAAGAAAACACCACTTTATGTTTATTCTGGCGAGCAGGGTAGTTCCTCTGCTATAACTGGGGGATTTAATGGTGGCGGCAGAGGTATTAAAAACGGTAGGGGCGGCGGAGGTGGAACCGATATTAGAGTCGGGCAAGATTCGCTGTACTCCCGTGTAATAGTAGCTGGCGGAGGCGGCGGTTCTGGCGTTGCCAATGTAAGCGGTAAAGGCGTCGGTGGCGGAACTACCGGGCTTGGTGGTTATACAAATGAAACTACCACCACCGGAGGAAACCGAAGTGGCGGTGGCGGCACACAATCACAAGGGGGAATTTCCTGGAATAATGTTGCCTCTACTAATGGCTCGTTTGGGCAAGGAGGCAACGCCAGCGGCTACAGTTGTGGCGGTGGTGGTGGCGGCTGGTATGGAGGCGGTGGTGCCTACGACAATGATAGCGATAGCGATGGTCGCAATGGCGGAGGCGGTTCTGGTTACATCTATACAGCATCCACTGCATCAAATTACCCTTCTGGGTGTCTCTTGAACAGCTCTCATTATCTTTCTGACGCACAAACTGCGACGGGAGCAACATCGTTTCCGTCCCCTACTGGCGCTAATGAAACAGGCCATACAGGGAATGGATATGCTCGCATAACAGTAATCGAAGTTTCTCCGGCCTTTTCTGCTCCAGTTAAAATTAGTGGCAACTGGAAAGTAGCTTCTGATGGTCTCGTTAAAATAAATGGTGCTTGGAAATCCGTTGAACAAGGCTTTGTAAAAATAAACGGTACCTGGAAAGAGATTTCATAATGAAAGGAGTTATTTATAATGGCAAAGAAGGCTAATTTAAAAGACCCACTTGGAAATATTTTATATCCATATACCCTGGTTGACAGTGTTCGTGATGAAACTGGTAGGGTGCTTAGTTCTCTTGTATTAAGAAAAGACAATACGACAGAATTTATTCCATCTGCGGACTATCATCCGTCAACAAAGAAATATGTAGATGAAAACGCCGCAACTAAGCAGCCTAAAATCACATCTTCCGGTATCCTTATGGGCAATGGTTCTGGTGGTGTGTCCGCTGCTATAGCAAACACTGATTATCTTCCCGTGTCAAACGCTAACCTTAAAGGAACGCCTACCGCACCAACTGCAGCAAAGGGAACCAATACCACACAAATTGCTACAACCGCATTTGTCCAGAATGCTCTATCCGGTATCAGTGCAAAGGGATTTGAATTTGGCACCACTGCTCCGACAAACACCAACCTGTTATGGATTGATACGACCAACGGAAGCATTCTCAAGTATTACAATGGGTCTGCATGGACAGCCGTAAATGCTGTATTTAAGTAAGGTGGTGATGATATGTCTTTATTAAGCAAGCTCATCATCAACATCCTTACTAAGGCGCAGTTGAATGGGGCGTCTGGTGTTACAACTTCTAAAAAGGATTTGTATTATGGAAGTAATGATCAGATCTATCTTGTTCCGCATGAGCAGGAAGCTCCAAATATTGATGTCGGCACAGTGACATCGGGTACTTCTCCCGCTGTCACTGTTTCCATATCTGGGGACAAGGCACTTCTCAACTTTGTGCTACAAAAAGGCGACAACGGTAAAGATGGAACGAATGGCACTAATGGTACAAATGGTACAAGTGCCTATGAGGCTGCTAAAACCGGCGGCTATACTGGCTCTGAAACAGACTTTAATTCATCATTGGCTACTGTTCCCTCCTACTCTCCTTTTGTGTACTCGAGCTCGGCTCCCTCTGATACTAAGAAGCTTTGGATTGATACAGCAAACAGTAATATTATGAAGTTCTATAATGGTACTGCTTGGACTCCCATAGGCTCTGTATTTTCTTAAGACGGGAGGAAGACGCTATGGAAACGATAGACTTAATTATAAAAATTGCAGCTTTGATTACTGCGGTTGCGACTTGCTTTGCGTTGGTTAAGCAGATACATAGGGCAGTAAAGTGGGTCGAACATTTGGCTCAACAGTGTGACGAGAATGCTTTAAGCATTTTACGGCTCACTATTGTGTCTACTGAGATGCCAATGTCTGAACGCATTGCCGCCGGAGATAAGTACATTAAGCTTAACGGTAATGGCGCTGTTAAGCATTTGTATCAGCGTTTGGTTGAAGAGAACGCTAAAGATGAGAAGATTTAAGGAAGGGGGAATCATATGTTTGACTTAAGTTTTTATAGTTTATTGGTAGCTGTAAAGAGTTTTGAACCAATCGATAAGGCCGATCTCTCAGATTATTACGCAAAGGATAGTAGGCTTGACATCGATAGCCTCTTTTTGATGTTCACTTCTGGTATGAACAACTATAAAGAAAAAACGCTCGATGAAGTAATTCAGTATTGTTCTAGCATTGCAAATGACATTTGCAAATGCTATGGAATTGACAACACTCAAATCCCAATCTATCAGGCATACTTAATCCCATATGATTTTAGTGTGAACAATGACAGTGATCGAGAGAAGCTTATTTCCTTATATGAAAAAGCGTATGCGATATATGTGTGCGATAATGAACCGGCTTGGTATTTAAAAGAGGATATTGGATATCGCTTGATTAGCATGTATTCTGTTACTTCTCCTGAGATTGATAGGATAAAAGAAATGCTCCCTTGCGTAAAGGCTGGTCGTGAACGTTATGATAAGTGGTTGCTCAAAGAGAGGTGATTAAATGTCGTTGGAATCAAAAAACATTGTTCTTGCGTCTGATTTCACATCTCTTAAGGCTCGCATAAAGGCCGAGATGGCTCGTAGAATTTATCGAAATCCTTTAAAAGATTATGCTGGTGCCGCATGGGATTACTCCACTGTTCCAGCCGCAGGTGTTCCTATAGCTACAGAACATGTAAATAAACTGATTACTCCTGTAAATAAAATTAGTCCAACTGGGTATACGGAAGCTAATCCAGGAGATGTCATAAATGAGTTACATACTCTGGAAACGGAATTCGCAAAACACGAGGGGAAAGCATATTACAACACAGTTGATTGCGATGGCGGATGTAATGGCCTGTGCAGAGGATACTGTGATGGTACTTGTTCCGGTTGTTCAGGTTGCTCTGGTTGTGGTGGTTGCGATAACACTTGCAGTAGTACGTGTAGTGGAACTTGCTCTGGTGGTTGTGAAGGCTGTGGTTCCGGCTGTAATGCTGGCTGTGCGCCAAGTTGTGCCGGTGGCTGTTGGAATGATGGTTGCACCAGTAACTGCACAGCTGCTTGTAGAATGGATTGCCAAGGTTGCTCTGGCTGTGGTTCTGGATGTAGCGGCACTTGCAAAGGAAGTTGTTATAGAACAGGGACGACCAATGGTTAAAGTATTGATTATTTTTGAGGGGAGGATTTAATGTGGAAATAAATATCGCAGACACACTTGTAAAAGTTAGTGAACTTCAGCCCGTTGATGTTGCTACTATGAAAAAAGCAGTTAAAGAAGTACCTTGCACTACAAACAACTTCCCATTTTATGTGCTGTTTTTTAATGTAATAAAAAGTGGCGATGACAATGGCGTAGAAATCACAAGGAAATATGCATCTGATATTATTTCTGTGATTGAGCAAGCACTTGGTATTAAATATTCTACTGCCGAAAGAAACGTACTTGCCGAATGTTACACCATTGCAAAATGCGGAAAATCCTATGCGCTCCAAGATCGAATTAGTGATATCGAGAATTTGTCAGTTCAATACAGTAGAGAGGAGCCTGGAACAATCGTATAGAGGGCATTGGGTCTTTTAAAGAGAGAGTTGCTCCGGCTATATAGCTTTGATCGAGTTTATATTGAAAAGATGAAAGCGCTCATTGCGGAGCTTAGGTTAACAGACGAGCTTTACAAAGAGAGCATAGAAAGATCTTTAATGTAAATACTACTTTGGAGGATTAAAATGAAAGAGTTTAAGGTACAGTTAGCAAAAGAAGAGAGCACATATGTTGAAAGACTCTGGTATGAATATAATGCCTCTTTAAATATTATCCGGTTTTTAATGTCTCAGGAGGGAGTTCTTGAGCAACATCTTCAAAAATACTTAGATAGTTCTGAAGAGAAATTTACAGCTCTTGAAATTGCCAAAAATAGCGTAAGCAAAGAGCATAAGCCAAGCGGGATTTCTGGATCGTATGATTATCGTTTTGATTTTGACGACGAGTGTTTAATTTACCAGGAGAAAGAAAATGAAGAAGAGAACTGATATTGGGTACCATGATTACATCGTTAGCCTATATTACGACCCCGAAAATCCACTCAGCAGGACAGAGAGCATGACAAGAAGTGTTACATTCCAAGTTACCGACGACTGCTGCATGAATTGCAGTTATTGTCTGACCGGTGACACCAAGATCCTTATGAGTGATTTCACCACTAAGCCAATTAAGGATATCCGAGTTGGCGACAAAGTTATGGCGTTTCCTGAGTATGGTGATATTAAGAATCTTCATAGTCGGGACTATTTGTGTGAAACTACGGTGCTAAATACTTTTCAAAGAAAAGCACCAACAATCGCAATGGATATTGACGGTAATCGCAGATTGAATATCACAAAGGAACATAAAATTCTTGCCAGAAGAAATAAAAGCGATCATTCTTACGATTATCGTGAGGCTGGTCGCTTTAAAGTTGGGCAAAATGTTTATTGTGTTCCTTCATATGAAGATATTGACTACTTATCGCCTACATTTGATAGTGATTACAAGATTGGTTATATTGTTGGTATGTTTAAGGGTGACGGTTCCATCCGGAGATATAGTTATCCAGAGAGCGGGCGTCCACAGTATATGTACAAAATACGCCTAGCAGTGAAGGATGCAGAAATCATCAATCGCACAAAGGAATATTTATCGGATCTCGGTATTGACTACTATACAAAAGATTTCGAAGTATCTAAAAAATATTCCTTGAAAACGGAAGCTATCTTTGCAAATACACAAAAAACATATAACGATTTAAACAACCTGTACGAGTGCCATTTTAGGAAAAATCGCTCTGTCTCATATTTTCAAGGGTTTTTGGCCGGTATTTATGACGCTGAAGGGAGCTTATCTAATGGGAAAGGCTATGCCGTTCGTATTACTAATACAGATCAAGAAATTATCGATGAAATAGTAGACGCTCTTGATGCTATTGGGGTTAGTTATCGTATTTCTGATAATGGAGCGACAAAAAACAAAGCTCATAGATAGATAGTCAACATCATCGATTCTGATGGAACCGACATGAAATATAAATTCCTAAAATCTATTGAGAATGCCGTCGTCAGAAAATCATATCACGAACTTGCTAATCGTAATTGTATTCGAAAGGCTAGAGTCAATGGTATCGATACCGCCAATGATGAGGTTGTTGATGTTTACAATTTTGAGACTGAAACACATACATACATTGCAAATGGTATTCTTGTTCATAATTGCTACCAAGGTCATAAAGGTCATCGCATAATGTCAAAGGAGGTCGCCCGTAAAGGGGTAGACCTCCTTTTTGATATGTATGATAAAAACGATAGCCCTTTTATAAATCATAAGACGAAAGCAATTATTCTCGATTTTATCGGTGGTGAGCCATTGATGGCCATTGATGTTATCGACTATATTTGTACATATTTTGTGCAGAAGTGCATCGAGCTTGATCATCCATGGTTGTATACTTGGCGGGCATCTATGACTTCGAATGGTGCTTTGTATTTTGACCCTGCAGTTCAGAGTTTTTTGAAGAAGTTCCGCGGCAATGTCAGTTTTTCCATTACTCTTGACGGCCCAAAAGAAATCCATGACGCTTGCAGAGTATATCATGATGGCAGAGGAAACTTTGATGATGCTTACGCAGCGATGAAGCACTTCAATTCTCATTACTATGAGGAGCTTGGAACAAAAGTCACAATTGCTCCCGAAAACCTGCACAACTTGAATAAGATTATCGATTTCTTCCTTGCAGAAGGAATGAATCTAATCCATGCGAATTGTGTGTACGAGACAAAGTGGTCTTATGAACAGGCGAAGCTTTTTTATTCTGAAATGAAGAAGATGGCAGATAACCTTCTTCGGCGGAATGATGAAACAACTGTTAGTTTGTTTGACGAAAGGCATTTTCGACCTCTTCCCCATGACCAAAACGACACATGGTGCGGTGGGGCTGGAAAAATGCTTGCGTTTGACCCGGCTGGAGTTGCATATCCATGTCTTCGGTATATGCCTTCTTCTCTCGGCCCGGATGTTGAACCTATCATAATTGGCTCTGTTGATGGAATCTTTGTTACAAAGAGAGAAAAAGCCATCAAGGACTATCTTGATAGCATTACTCGACGTTCATGTTCTACGGATGAATGTTTCGATTGCCCGGTGGCAAGCGGCTGTGGTCAGTGCGTTGCATGGGATTATCAACAAAATGGAGATCCGAATATTCGTAGTACAAACATATGCGCAATGCACAAGGCTCGTTCTCTAGCGAATGTGTATTATTGGAATAAATGGTACAAGCAAAACGGTATTGACGAAACATTTAAGATGTGGCTTCCAAAAGAAGAGGCTTTAAAAATTATTGACGAAGACGAGTACAATATGCTCTCTGAATTGAGCGCTGAGTAAGTCTATGAAAGGAGGTAATTATGGCTCTTGTTAAACAAAATCAGACGCTTGCCTCCGATTTTATATCTCTTAAAGCAAGAGTAAAAGCTGAAATGCAACGCCGTAAATATAACGGTGATCTTACAAAATACGCTGGAGCCGAATGGGATTATGTTGTTCAGCCGACTGCCGGGGGGAAACTTCTGCCGGAACACTATAATAAAATCATTGAACCGCTGAATGCTATTGCACCGACTGGGTTTAATGCCCCCATAAGGCAAGGCGATCACGCAATTGCTATTAAGGTTGCAGTGGACAAACTGGCAGAATACGAGAAGAAGTCTCCATCGAGCGGAGCAAATGACTGTGCTGTGAGTTGCTCTGGGAGATGCACCACGAGCTGCGGGAGTAATTGTTACAAAGTCTGCCATGGCGGTTGTAGTTATGGGTGCGGTGTTGGCTGTAGCGGCGATTGTGATGGTGGATGTGAAGGTGATTGCAATACGACTTGTTCTGGAACATGCAAAACTGGTTGTGGTGGAGGATGTAAGGGAACATGCAAAGGCGGTTGCATCAGTAGCTGCAATCAGTATTGCAACAATTCTTGCGGCTACGGTTGCGGCATGGGCTGCGGTAATGGTTGTGGCTGGAGTTCAGGCGGCGGAACCACTAATCCTGGCACCGGAGCCTAAACAATGATTAACTTGGAGGATTAAAATATGGAAACTGTAAAATGTTCTTTCTTTTACGAAGGCGAAGAGTACGAGTTTGAGATGCGCAACCGCATCTCTTTCACCGAGATGGCTGTTCTTTGCCACAATGTTGTTGGGGAGATGTTCTCTAATGGAGAATACTTCCCTGAGTTCCGTGATTTCGCTATGTGGAAGGAGATCATTCGCGCATATACCAATGTGTCTCTGTGGGATGATTCCGAGGACATTAACGAAATGAACAAGAATTACGAGCTCATCTTTGGATCTACCATCTGCGACGAAATTCGCAGCATCGCTGGCGAACAGATTGATCGCCAGATCGAGGAGTATATAGACAAGCTGGAACAGCGTGAACTAAATAAGACCAGGCTGGATATGCTTATCGATGAGATAATTGGAGATCCATCCGTAACAGCGGCTTTGAAACAGGTTGCGGATACTTTGTCCGTAGCTCAGCAAGATGATGAAGAGAAAACGGAATAAGACACGATTAAGCGGGGCCCTTATTGGGCCCCGTAGTTTTAACGCTGAAAGGAGGCGACTTTTTGGCTACTATATATTTTAACAATGACGCCGAATTTGTGAATTACTTCAACTCCCAAGAAGGGAAAAAGGTCGCCAAGCAACTCGTAAGACGAGCAAAAGCATCCAAGAGCGGCGTTGTTGGCAAGAGTTCTGGCATTGAATTTTCGGCAGCCGATGGGGATAGTAGAACGCAAGAGGAAATTATGTTTGATGAAGCAAATCGGTTGCGCGATTTGATTATGAAATGGATTCGGCTTTTCCTTAATTTAAAGTCTCATAAGGATGGCGTTTATTGGGGCATCTATAGAACAAATGAATACTGGCGAACTGGAAAATTAAAGCGTTCTGTTAAAGAGGTTGAGCCCAATTTTGTTCGAATAACCCAAGGGCAACATGAACAGCTTTCAATCGATATTGATTTTGATCAAGAAAGCATTATGCATGAGTCGATTTTGAACGAGTGGTATCCTGGGGAATATGAAGATCGATATCAAGGCGATGTTTATAAACTGATTCGTTACGGTTGGAGAGTTCGAAAAGATGTTTGGTTCAAGAATATACCTGATTTTGGTTATTTTGATGGCTTTGACTTTGTTGATATGGCTGTAAAAGAGTTTAATTCCAACAACCCGTACAAAATAAAGGTTGCATTGTCTGATGCATTCTATAAGTAAAAAGAGGTGGTTATGTGGCTGATAATTATAAGATAAGACTTATTGGTGAGTTGGACGCTGAAACAACCACCTCGGATATAAAAAAACAACTCGAAGGAATAAAGATTAAGGCAAACATTCTTGAAGGCGGTTTTACCGCGGAGAGTATAGAGAAGCTTTCCGAGCAAATCTCCAATGCAGTAGATGCTTATCAGAAGAAAAGCGAAAAATCTCCTATACGGGTTCCAATTAAAATCTCCAAGGTTGATGGAAGTGAAGCTATTGCTGTATTCAAGAATCAGCTTAGCAAGGAGATCAATGCTCTGAACATTGCCTCTCCTGGTACGCACGATGTGCATTTGGAAATTAAGGATTCCGAGTAGGGCAAAGAAAAGGCTGCAGTTCTTAAACAAGAAGCAAATGAACAAGCGGCTAAGGCCGTAGAAAAAGAATTAGAGGCTCATCAGGCTACAAATACTGCTTTGCAAAATGAGATTGATAAGCTCAAGGAGAAGTTCCAAGAGCAGCAAAAAGCTAACGCAGAAGCACTGGCTGAAGAGCGTCAGGCGAGAAAAAAGGCTGAAGCTGAAGCGGCTGTGACAAACGAGAAGAAAAAGCAACAGGAAGCTGAAGTTGCCGCTCAAGCCGCCCAAAAAAGAACCAACAAACTGATTCAGGATTCTATAAGTTTACTTAATAAACAGACTGTTTATTTCAAGAAAAACCCCGTTGTATATAACAGCAACATACTTGACGCTAACCGTTGGAAATACCAGTTAAACAATATCATCAATGGCAAGGTTACAAATCCTGATGAAGCAGCAGATATCGTTTCAAAATATCGTCAGTGGTTTGACGGCATGAAAACATCCGCTGTTGAAGCTGGCATAACTGGCGCAACAGCCATCGATAAGATAAAGCAGGCTATTACTAAGTTTGGCAGTTGGAACATCATGACTTTTGCCATCACCAAACTTAAGCGCGGCCTTGTTGATATCGTTAAAAATGTCAAAGAGCTTGATGCTGCGATGACGGAGTTGCAAAAAGTTACGGATGAAACATCCAACCGATACGAACATTTTGTTAAGGACGCTGCTGCTTCCGCCAAGCAACTTGGTACTACCCTTGTCGGTATCGTAAACGCTACGAGCACATTTGCTCGACTTGGCTACAATATAGATGATGCTTCTGAATATGCAAAAATCGCAACCGTCTATAAGAATGTTGGCGACTCTATTGAAAGTATCGATGATGCTGCAAGCAGTCTTGTCTCTACGATGAAAGCATTTAAGCTTGAGAGTATTAGTGACGCTTGGGGTATTATTGATCTGTTTAACGAGGTTGGCAACTCCTTTGCGACTACATCCGGAGACATCGGCGAAGCGATGAAGCGCTCTGCCTCTGCTTTGTATGAAGCGGGCAATACGATTGAGCAGTCTGTTGGTTTGTATACTGCAGCGCAAACGATTGTACAGGATGCTGATGTAGTTGGTACGGCATTAAAGACTCTTTCTATGCGCTTGCGTGGCACAAAAACTGATCTTGAAGCCGCTGGACTTGATGTCGATGGGCTTGCATCTTCTACATCTGCGTTAAGAGGCGAGATCCTTGCCCTTACCAATGTGGATATTATGAAGAGCGCTACCGAGTTCAAGTCTACATATGAAATGTTGCAGGATTTGAGCAAGGTATGGGATAAGCTCGAAGAAACCTCTCGTGCCAGAGTTCTTGAACTCGTTGCCGGTAAGCGAATGGCTTCCACAGTTGCGGCTATTATCAATAATTTTGACATTGCTGAAGAAGTTACTGGATTGAACTATTCCGGCAGTGCCTTAAAGGAAAATGAGAAATACCTCGAAAGTATCAATGGACGCATTGATGTACTTAAAGCTTCTTATGAGGAACTTTCTCAAACCGTGCTCGATAGTGGTCTTGTTAAAGCATTTGTAGATATCGGGAATGCCGTCGTCAATGCATTTAACTGGCTTTTTAGCGCAGAAATTAGTTCTGACTCTCCGATTGGCAAATTAGGCGACATTTCAAAAAGTGTATATGGAATCAAAGATGCTATAACTTCCTTAATCCCATCCTTAGATCATGTTTCGAAGATAAAGCTGTGGGGCATCTTGCCAACAATCATTCCTGCTATTACTGCCATTTCCAATGTACTAAGCAAAGGAAATGATAACGGGTATGTACAGGTAAAAAGAGAAGGAACATCATTAAGGCTTGCTGGCACTGATCGCTGGGCGAACGAAAAGGAAGCACTATCAGAAAAAGACTACCTTGACTTCTTAGGGTTTGGAGATTACACAAAGGCTGAAAAGTATCTCAAGAAAAATAAAGATAAGTTTGACGGTCTGTTTAAGGATATTCTCACATGGAAAGAAAAATGTGACAAAGATACCAAAGAAATAATAATCAATAAGGAGACCGGGGAAGTAGAAATGGAGTTTTCTCCCCTCTTTGAAACAGACCCTCAAAAATATCAGGAGAAGATAAAGCAATTTGGCGCTTATGCTGATGCGGCTGATCAAATTGCCCATAGCACTGAGCAAGCAGCGGAAGCTACTGATATGATGGGCGAAGCCGTTGTTCGAGACACCTTTAAATATAAAGCTTTTACTGTTGCTGCTAAAGCGGCCAATGTAGCTTTATCAACGCTTAAGAGTCTCGCTATCTCATTTGCTATTCAGCTCGCTATAAACGCGGTAGTTGCTCTTGTCGATGAACTTAAAAATGGCATGAGCAACGCTGTTGAACGAGTGAGCGATGCCAAATCTGCTCTCGAAAGTGTTGACGAAAAAATCTCCGATACAACAAAAGAACTTGAAGAGGCTCAGAGCAGGATTAAAGATATTCAAAATCTTGGAAAACTGTCAATTACGGATGCATCTGATCTCCGTAATCTTCAGTTATCCAATGCTCAACTTCTTGTACAGCTTTCGTTGCTCGAAAAGGAAAAAGAGCTTAAAGAAGCTGAACTTAATGCTGGCAAGAATGCCGTTTGGAATCGTTTTCAAAATTCACGGTGGGATGGATATTACACAAGACCCCAGGAAAAGTTAACTCAAGAAGAATATGTTAACTACATGCGTGATCAGCTTCCTAAAAACTACGAGCGTATTGCGGCACTCAATCAACTGGCTTCCCAAAGAGATTTGACCGCCGCCGAGAAGGGCGAGCTAAAATTATTGCAGTCCGGGATTAAAAAGGCACAAACCAACCTTCTTGAAATTGCTGAAAACCTGAAGGATATTGACAGTGAGCAGTCTAACGCTGTCATTGCTATGATTGCATGGCTGACTTCCAACGGTAAGACACAGCTCGAACTATTTAATACCTATGCTGGGTCTGTATCTGAGGGAGTGCAGAAATCGTTGCTTGATATGGCATCGGCTGGAACCTTAACGGAAGAAAGTCTTAAAAGGGTTGTCCCCGAGCAAACGCTCGAAGCCATGGTTGCCCTTTGCGGCTCTATTGAGAATGTTATCTATCAATATGAGAACATGGCAAATAGCGGAGCGGATGTTACTGGCTCTCTGTATGCACAGGCTCGTGAGCTTGAATCTATCAACGAAGATATGGATTCCTTGCAAAGCTCATATAAAACGCTCGTCGCGGCCATAAGCGAATATAATGCAAATGGCTACATGACTGTTGATACATTGCAGTCTTTCCTGTCCTTGTCTGACGACTATATTGAGGCTCTCACGCTTGAGAATGGACAGCTTGTTCTGAACACTGATAGTATCATCGCCTTGGCAAATGCTCGACTCGACGAAATGCTTGCGAAGAAGTGGAATCAGACTGTCGAAGTTATTGATACTCTCATTAAAGAGAAGAGTAGTACCGAAGAGACTACGGAGTCTATTCAAGATAAGACATACGCCATTGAAGATATGACGGATGCCGCTCTTGAGAATTACATTGTGGAACAGCTTGGGCTTAAGAGTAACCAAGAAATCAACAGTGAACTTCGTGCGGCTATCGACTCATTTAATATCTATAAGGCGATGATTGATTCTACTCGAAAAGGTCTTGGACGGTACACCAATACCACTTTCGGAGCCGCAGACGCAACAAAGTCTCTAACCGATGCAATTAAGGATCAATATGATAAGCTACTTGATAAGGAGAAAGCCCGTATCAATGCTGCCAAAGAAGTTCTCGAGGATAGAAAGAAAGATCTTCAAGATGAACTTGATGCCCTTGAGGAGCAGTACGAAGCCGAGGATAAACTCCTCGAATTGCAAAAGGCAAAAGACCGTTATGAAGCGGCTAAGGCGAACAAGAATACTCGGCTTTATACGGCTGATAAGGGCTGGCAGTGGGTATCCGATCCACAAGAACTTGAGGACGCAAAGAGTAGCCTTGATGAACTCCACAAAGAGATGGAGCGAGATGAGGCTAAGAAGGCTATTCAAGACCAAATCGATGCTATCGATGACCTAATTGATAAGTGTGACGATGCGCTGGATATTCTCGGCCAAGACTGGGATGATTACATTGAGCATTTGAATCTTGTCGCTGAGATGCAAGGTCTTACTATGGATCAGTTGGGCAATCAGGTCGAAGGATTTGTTGACCGCGCAATAGACCTCATCAGGCAGTATTCCAATGCCTTGAAAGAAGCAGCGGCAGCTGAAAGTATGCTCGGTAATGGCAATGGTAAAAAGAATGCCGGAGATAACGACAAGCCAGTAGAAAAGGATTTCTGGAAAGATACAAAGGCTGGCACAATAATCTCTGATGTAATTGCGAAAAGCAAGCAGCAGGAGAATTGGTATCGTAATAATCTGCCGAATTCCATTACTAACCCATTCCCGAACGGAGTAAGTGGTGTATCGGGCACAAAGATTGCAGGTAAGATAGTAGATGATATTGCTAAGGGAAAGCGCGCTCCGCTCGCTACCGGCGCTAAGTATGTTTCCTCATCCGGTATTTACAATGTCGATGACGGAAACGGCCCAGAAATCATCGCTCGTCGAGGCAGATATACCCGTCTCGAAGTTGGTGATGGTGTTGTACCAGCAGATTTAACTGCTCGGTTATTTGCTCTTGCCAAATCTCCAGAGGAATATATTATGCCTAAAGTAAGCGGACTGTTTGCTACTTTGGCTGCCAATTTGATTGGCCGTCCTGGTCAGGTACAGCAATCTGCTCAACAGCCTATCTATATCGCTAAGGTAGAAGTTACTGGTGTTGAGGATGTTGATGGGTTCCTTGACGAATTAACTAAAATCGTAAATCGTAAGAGAAAGGTGTGATAATTTATGGCTTTGATTTATAAACCGCTGCGGCAATTTATGAGGCCGTGTAATACAGTAATTGACCCAAAGAACAAGGAAGAAAATGTCTTTAGTCTTACTGTCGATGGCCAAATTTGCACCGCATACCGTTTTGTAGTTTATGATCTGCGCGGTAACATCAATGATTCTCTTACGACCGGTTTGGTTGAGCTTGATACGCCGCTGTACGATGGAGACACCTTGGAGCACGAGGTGTCTCCGAATTCTTTTACCGCTGGTGAAACATATCGGTGGCAGGTGTGCCTTCTTGCTTCAAAAATGGCCGTAGAAAGTGTAGATGCAACTGAAAAGACCTACAAGGTTGCAAACCACAACCTTGTGACAGGCGATTCCATTTTCGTCTTTTCCTCTGGCTCTCTGCCTGCTGAACTGACTGCGTGGAAGCTGTATTATATACGCCGCATCGACAAAGATAATATAGCACTGTTCGAGTATATTGACGGTGCAAAGAACGATGCCGGTAGAGTGGAAGTAACTGCTCCTGCCGATGGAGCAACATTGTCTATTTATAATGGGGTTCAATCGGAACACATTGTATTTGATGTATATGACTCCCCTACCCTGTCGTTGACATCGGAAGAAATAACGGGGCATGAATACACATGGAAACCAGAGTATTCCCATCCACAAGGGGTTATGGTTAATCATTGGGAAGCATTCATTGCAGACCCAAATTCCGCAGAATCTGATATTGTCAGCAGCGGCGATGTGTATTCTTCAAAGATCGAGTGGAAATACGATGGTCTGATGAGTGGAACTACATACTGGGTATGGTTTAAAATAGTCACGAATATTGGGCAGACCTATTACTCTCCCAGAGTGCCTTTCCGGGTTGTATATTCTGATGTATCTGTAGGTATGGTACCTTCTGCTACCAATAACGAAGACGAATCGCATATTCTTGTCCGCTGGTCTTCGCTGATAGAGAATATTGGGGAAATTACCGGTGATTACTCGTTCATTGACTATTTGGATAAACCAAACAATGGGCTTTATCTGCATGCAGGAGCTGAGCTCTCATACGAGGAGCTCAAGGTCAACGCAGAAGAAAGTTCAGTCCCAATGTTTATGTGGACTCCTCGCAGCTCTGACTTTGACGGCGTAATCATGAAGGCAGAGAACTCATTAACTACCGAAACCCTTGAGATAGGATATGATTCCACACTGCAGTGTTTCTGGTTCTCTATTAACGGTAATGAACCCCGGTACAATGCAGTACATGCCATTTATCCAAACACTTCGTATGCGATTGGTATGGCCGGAGAACAGCTTGTTGTCAATGTTGTTGGCAATGTGGAGGTGAATTGGAATGAATAATTACTTCAATACTGCCGCATCCGGCCTTGCGGTTGCTTCTTCTCATAATCCAACAGTACCAAAGATCTCGGTTTACGATAAAGTAACATTCTATGCTCAAGAAGGATGTGTACTCGATAAGATTTATGGCGTTAATCGCATTTTGACCAGAGAAGAAATCGACGAGAATAGCACGCCTCAATTTTCTCCGAAGTGGGAGCCAGATGTGTACCTCATCTGCGAGTTTAACGGTGGTATTTCTGGTGGCAATGTTGAGAATATTACCTCTAAGGTTAAGAAATGGCTGTTATACAGAGGATTGCAAGGTGCTTCGAGCATGAAGCTCGTGAGTGTCTTAGAAGCGAATGAAACATTCTTCAAAGACTTCACTGCTTCCAAAACGCATAATTACCAGTATAGGTTGTTTGCACAAACGGAAAATGAAATGTCTGTTCCAATGGATACCAATGTGGTTTACTGCAATTACTTTGGTTGGTTCCTTATCGATGAGGAAAACCAGGTGGCGTATAGCTTTGGTAACAATCTTGAAGACACAACCATTTCTCAGGTCGAAGATGTTACTGAGTATTCAACCAACAAACGGTTTAGTGTTCACAGCCGTGGCAATATGGATTACCTCTCCGGCTCAGTAACTGCCGTCGTAACAGATAATTGTTCTGCGCAGATCCAAACTGTTGAACATCTTGAAGAACTTCGTAACTTCATTCTTAGTGATCGTCCAAAGATTGTGAAGGATAACAAGGGGCGGGCATTCTATGCGTTCGTCGATGGTTACACTGAAAGCGATGTGTTTAATGGAGCTGATGGTGATTTCAAATATATCACCTTCAACTTTAAGGAAATAGAAGAATTGTGAGGTGATTAACTATGCCTAAAATAGATATGCCAATTGGTGTTGGCAACAAAGACTATAGTGATGAAGCCAAGAAATTGACTGAGCTTATGTTCGATGCAGGAAGGACATCTACAGGGCAGGTTGAATATACGAGCGCCACAAGCGGAATATCCTATAGAACTGCAGATTATCCTGACAATTCTTCCATATACAACAAAGGAGATGTTGGGTTGATTTCCCTGCTTCATACATTGTATGGTGGAGAAGATGGTTGGATCATGATGGCTAAAGATATCAATGAAAAATCTGCAGTTGAAATTGTAAAATGGTAAGGAGATGTGAAATATGAGCACATTAAGCCAATACACTGGTTTCCTTTTGAGCCTCGGCAATAAGGAAATCAATCTAAATTCCGACTCATTCAAGATAATGCTTGTCGGGTCGTCTTATACTCCCGATAAATCGCACCGCTATTTGTCTGCTGTTTCTGGCGAAATTTCCGGAACAGGTTATACAAGTGGAGGTAAAGTATTGACTAACATCAGTTTTAAGGTGAACGCGGATGGTAGTACATACACATGGAAGGCGGATTCAGTCACATATGAGAATCTGACTGCCGATAACATTCGCTATGCTGTTATTTATGATAATACGCCTTCCTCTGCTGGTCAGAAACCGCTCATAGCCTATTTTGATTTTGGCAAAAACCTGAATGTCTCTGGTGCAGATGTCACTATTGCTTGGAACGATAAGGGCATTATAACTATAACTGTGTAACGATACGGGGGTGAGTAAAGATGAATTATCTTGGCTATACCCCTCTATCTGTTCCAACTTCTCCGGCGCTGAATTATGAGTTCAGTGACATAAGGTCTGTTGAATACTCTTTGGCAGCTCATGATGCTATTGCGCAGATCATCATTAGCATTAGTGGCTCTGATCTTGATGCACAAACTGTCCAAGTTAAAAAGAAGGGAATAGCGTATCATCCCGATAGCATCCTGTTCCCCATCGAGTATCCCGGGCTCGCGCATGCCATTCTATTTGAATCCTCGTTCATTCAATATCATGAAAGCATTTTTGAGCCATATAATGAACGCATATCGTATAATCCTTCTCAGATTGAGTATGTTGCTTTAGACAGTTACTCCAATGCAAAAGTCAAATTCTACGCAGACAGGATAAGATACTTTGCGGGTACAAATAAAGGTGTTTATATCCTCGTTGATCGAGAACCTACCTTTGAAGAGTATATGGCTTCTATTAACGCCAAAGTAAGAATGCCTTGCTACAAAATCGAGCTTTTAAGGTGGGACGAATCTGTAATTACAAGCATCGAGCAGTATGTGGTGAATAACAGCGGCTCAGTAGATATCACGAATGAAGAAGGTGTGCGAAGAACCTGCAGCTTTAAGTTGCACAATGTAGGTAACTTTGCCTTGGATGTAGCAAAAGCGCTGACGATTTGCAGTAAGTTCAGAGTGTCTCTTGGTGAATATATTGATGGTCTGCCGATTTACTTTACCAATGGTGTGTTTTTGTTTAATGACCCGTCCATTGTTGGTGGACTGTCCCAGCGTGAGATCAGTGTTTCCGGCACCGATAAGTGGGCCATGTTGAATGGTCAATGTGGCGGTATTATTGAAGGAACCTATATTGTCAAGGCTGGTTCTACGGTTGGTGATGCCATACGAAGAACGCTTAATCTTGATATTGTTAATGACCCCATTGAGCCTAATATTGATCCTCAACTCGAAAACGAAGTCGTGACATATGACATCTCGAAATCCGCTGGCAGTACGGTAGCCGATATCTTCCTTGATATCGCGCTCAATGTGAACGCCACCTGCTATTATGATGCGAATGGACGATTTACGCTTCGCAAGATAGAAGACAGCCGGTTCCTTTGCGTAGCGCATTCTTTTGACGCTTCCGATTTCAATTATCAATCTTCAACTAAGAAGCTTTCCTATAGCGGCATCTACAATTCTGTTCTGGTAATTGGTGAAAATATTAAGGACACCAAGACAGAAATCCGTTTTGAGTTGAAAAATGAAGATCCGTCTGATCCGCATTCCATTCAGAATTCTGGTGTTAAAAAGGTTTACAAGGTTAATGACTATTTGAACGGTATTGATACCGAGCAGAAAGCCATTGAGCGAGCGTATTACGAACTGGATCTCATTAGGAAGAACTATTCGTCCATAAACATAAACTGCGCTACACTACTTCATTTGAATGAAAACGATGTAATTGTTCTCGAAGACCCGACTGTTGGTGAGAATGCCACGGCGAGATATATCATTAACTCCATATCTCGTCCTATTGGGACAGACATTGGCTCAACGATGAGCGTATCGAGGATCTATATGTGAGGTGATAGACATGACAAAGGATAATTTGGAACGCCTTACTTCCCTTCTCGATGCTAATGCCGAAAGAACCGTTAAAGATCTTCTTGAGTCTCTCGGTGTAATTGTTCGGAAGCGTGGAGTAGTGGCTGAGATTGATTCGGGCAAAAACATGGCAAGCGTTTATTTCGATGGAACTTCGGAGAAGAGCTGTATGTATGCAAATCGTACTGGGGAAAGTCTGAGCGTCGGTGATATTGTGTATATCTTTTGCCAATATAATAAGGACGCTCAAGGTTAGATAATTGTAAAGGGGTGATAATATGGCTTCAAGCATTGTTTCAAAATTAAATTTGCCCAATGCTCCTGGTGGGCAAAATAAGAACAACCTCGTTTCAGAATATGACGAGTATGTTAAGCTTTATAAAAACTGGAACCGTACTACTTCAGGGCAGTGGACTATTGGGCCTCTTGCTTCCAGTGGTAACACATATACCACTAAGGATTATCCGGAGGATGCCGATGTTTATAATCGCGGGCAGGAAGGAATGATTTCTCTCCTGTACAAATATGTGTTGAAGAATTATCTCATAGACGCTGATGCTCTCAAAGAGCTTTCCAGCGCCACAAATTCCGCCGTAGAAACAGCGGAAGATGCGGCATCCTCTGTTCGAGATGTTCTTTCTTCCATTGGGGCGATGGGTATTGTCTATGATGTTTTGGTGGAAAATGCGAGTGGTACATACACTGTTACAAGTGGCTTGCCTGCCACTCTGCCCGCACGCATCTTTGACATACGATTTATTGCTCCCGCAAATAGCATTGCAGGGAATTCGCTTAAACTCGTGACCGAAGGAAGTGTTATCTCTATTAAGATGATTAACGGGAAGGCTGTCCCAGCAAACATTTAGGCGAAAGGTTCAGTTGTGCAATTGTCTATCAACAACACTGGCACTACACCTACTGCCACTCTTTCTGGCGGTGGTGGTTCTTCTGGGCACTTGGTGTCGGCTACTGCCCCTGATGATACTTCTGTGCTGTGGATTGATAGTGCAAATGGCTATTTTGCAAAGATTTGGGACGGTTCTAAATGGGTTGGCATAAGTGCCGCATGGGGTTAAGGAGGTCTGTATGGATATCGCAAAGAAAGCATGGACAACTGACGGCTATCTCGACTACCAGGAACAAATGCGGAACATACCATACGGTAAATATACGATAGGTGAAAAGGGCTGCGGATTTATCGCAGCCTTTAATGCATTAAAGGCGAGTGGGAATCCGCAAGATATTGATTCTGTATACAATTGGTTTAACAAAACTCTATTTGCGGGAGCGCGGTGGGGTACAAACATATTCCAAATGGTCGCATTTTTAATTAAGCACAAAGCGTTTAAGGGGTTTAAGCTTACAAAGAAAGGCTATTCAGATTTAAATGTTGGCATTCTTCTTTATAATGTCGGCGGTTAGTACCATTGGGTAGCTTACTACAAGTACCCTAACTCTGTTGACAAATTCCGTTTCTTAAATGCAGGGTTCTGCTATAGCAATCGCAGATATAGTATTGATAAATTCGTTTCGGAAGAATGCAAAGGATGGCTTCGTTATGTAATAAAGGTTGCGTGATTTTAAATGAAATTCTCAAAGAAAATTGTTATTTTCTGCATTTCAACTGTGATCATCTATACAATTGCTGTCCTTGTGTTGATGTTTTCAACTGGCTGTAGCGAACCGACCACTTTAACGGAAAATGTATTTACCTATTTCGGGATTGAGGCGTTTGCTTTGGCACTGATTAAGGTGGCCGATACGGTAAAGGAAGCAACTGATAAATTTGAGCCTTCAAAGAAGAAACGCAAGAGAGAAGAAAAAGGAGATGATTAAGTGTCGAATTTTGTTTTGCCACAGAACTCACAGCTTCTGTTCTACCCTATGAAGCAGTGTACAATTTCTGCTGGCTTTAAGGCGAAGAAGTATAAAGAACATTACGGTTATAATCACTATGGAGTTGATTTTGACTCCCTTGGTGATACAGACTTTGATGTGCTTGCTGGTGCCACAGGGGAAGTCCTTGGTGTTGAAATGAATAATGGTTCCGCTGGTGGCATTGTTGTTATCAAGTATGTCAATATCTATGTGCCGTCGAAGAAGAAGACGATGGATCTGATTGCAAGATATGCCCACATGATTACTCTCTATGTGAAGAAGGGCGACCGTGTGGCTGCTTACACTCCTATCGGAAAGGTAAGCGGCAATCACAAGTGGTACAATCACATTCACATGGAAGTTGATACCGATACAAAGTATCCATTCTATACTGTAGGGTTTAAGGAGTCTGCGAGCCGGTTGCTCATTGCGTCCGGTGCTACGGACAAGACCCTTCTTGATCCGTTAGATGTGCTTGTAGTTGGTAACGAACAGACGGCAATTCTCCATCCCCTCGCCACCCTTGTCGGGCCAAATGATGTCCCTAAATATTTTGAAAAAGAGTTTAAGAAAGAGCTGCCGCAGGGCAGCTCTTTCTCGTATCAAACTCTTATTCAGCCTATTAACAACATGAAAATCACATCTGGCTATATGAACACTAAGTACCGCTCGGTATTCCGCTGTACCCATTATGGTCACGATGCGATTTCCATTAAGGGCGATAGAACGATTTATGCATCTGGCGACGGTAAAGTAATTCGATGTGGTATGGACTCCATTTGTGGTAACATCGTAGCAATTAAGTACGAAAAGTGTCTGAATGAGGATACTGGCAAGTCGCAGGATGTGATCATTCGCTATTTCCATTTGGCTTCCATCGCGGTTAAAGAAGGACAGGCTGTTACCAAGGACACCAAGATCGGTGTTATGGGTAAGACTGGCGTTTTGAGCACCGGAGTTCATCTGCATTATGAGATTGATACCGACGCCAGAGAACAGTATGCGTGCTATACGCCAACGATTGGTCGTAACGGAACAATTCTAAAGGCCGGCACTGCATCCACTGTTAACCCTGCTGTATTTATTCATACGAAGGTTTCCCCGCCGGACTATCAAAGCGTACAAATTGTCACCGATGGATTTGCCACATCGGAAGACAAAGACATGAAAGTGATTAAATAATTGGAGGTATTATTATGGAGACTACTTGGATTACTCTTTTAAATGAAATCATGCAGACTGTTGTTGTCCCGCTCATGGGCATCCTAACCGTATTCCTTATCAAGGTTATACGAGAAAAGATGGACGCTGCCGCTAAGAACACGAAGAACGAAACTCTCGCAAAGTACATCCTCATGCTTAAGGAGACCGTCGTAGATTGCGTAGAAGCCACTAACCAGACTTTCGTTGATGCGATTAAGGCAAGCGGCGAATTCACTCCAGAGGCGCAAAAAGCCGCCTTTGAGAAGACTTTGCACGCTGTGACTGATATCCTCTCCGAGGATGCAAAAGAGTATCTGTCTGAAGCCTTTGGCGACCTGGAGGGATATATTACTGCTCTCATCGAGGCTACTGTTAAGCGCGTAAAGAACGGCTCTGTTGCGTGATTAAAATTAGGGAACTTGCTTATCCTATATGCTATAAACAAGTTCCCCAATAAGTGCCCTGCCACTTTAAGCGCAGATCATTTATGAAAATGGCTGTCACAGATAAAATGTGACAGCCATTGTTTAAAAAGTTTACCTTTTCTATTGCATTAGATTTTAATATCTGTTACAATTAAAGCGTGGAAACCAAGACGGTTGCCACAAGTTGATACCTACATCTGAAACAGGGGATTATCCCCAACACTCAGTGAGTCATCTGTTTGCGGCAGACGGCTCACTTCTTTCTGTTATAGAATTTGTCCCATACTTGGATGAAAATCCAGCAGATAGACGCAATCCAGAAAACTTCTTGAAGAGACACATCTCCATCGCTCGTTTGAGTAGACGATTGGCTTCCACAATTTATATTCTACACGATTTGACAGAGTTGTCAATTATCTTCTATTAAGAAAAAATTTTGGACTATATTGACCTGAAGTTCTACATCTGTTACAATTAAAGCGTGGAAACCAAGACGGTTGCCACGACTTACAACTTACAGCACTGAGAGTTTAACTCTCAAAACCGTGAGCCGTTCTGTCGCTAGCAGACGGATCACTTTGTTCATAAAAAATTTCCAAATATTTTTATCAAATTTTTATTGACTTTATTGTCAGATTAGCATACAATAGTAGTGAGGATACTTGTATCTTCATCGAGGCGTTCCGCTGCTGAAAATGCGGGGCTTTAATCCAAGGTTTCGTTGCCGTAAATACGAACTTTAATTCAAGGTGTTCCACCACCGAGAGAGTGGGCTTTAATAAAAGGGCGGTTTTCCGCCCTTTTTTTAACATTGAGGAGAGAAGTTTATGCTAAAATTCTATGACATCAATCCAGAGTATGCGAATTATCTTCGGCAGTTTGATAATCGCATTCCTAACATTGTATATGAGGCAAACAACAAATTTGTTTGCGGGATTGTATTGTCGGTTAATAAGCATAATTATTTTGCTCCAATTTCCTCTAACACTGCAAAGCAACAAACTGGCATCTTGATCCAAGATGATGGCGGAAATGTGTTGTCATCGATTAAATTTTGTTTTATGTTCCCTGCACCAAATTCGACAATTAGTGTAAAAGATTTTGGAGCTATCCGGGCGTTAGATCAGTCTTATGCAGACTTGCTGGAAAAGGAGTATGCGTTCTGCAAGAAAAATGAACAAGCCATCATAAAAAAGGCAAACAAAGTATATGATATTGGCTGCAATCCAGAACATGCCCTACATAAGTATTGTTGCAATTTCCCACTGCTTGAAGCAAAGCATGACGAGTGGGTTGCGTTAAATTACTTAATAGGATAAGAAAATATTTGTCATTAGCAAATATGCAGTAATGAATGGTTTAGCTGAAAGCTTCATTCCCGCCAATAACAGCTCAACATCTATTATAGTGTTCAGAAAGTGCCCCGCCTCATCGGCGGGGTAATTTTTACTCAATATGTAAGCCCTTATATAATCTCACAATAATCTTGTGGGGCTATATAAGGGTTTAAATCTTTGCATCGGGGCTCAATGTCCTTATTCCAAAAATGGTGTCAAACTGGTGTCAAAACAGGATCTGTGGCGTTGAAAAGTGGCTTAAACAAAGGATTTTGCGGAGTTTATTGGTCTATTCCCACTACCTATTAAGGTAATTATGATCGTTTAATCCATAACCCAAGCTCTCGCTTGCGTTATTACTTGTGTTTTTAAGAGTACTAAATCTCTTAGAATTTACAAGGACTCTCCATTGACCTCTCGGTCAATTTCAAGTGAATGCTGTTCAATTTTCAAGGTGCATCTCCGCTGCCTCCCCGTGGGTGACAGCTTTGTTATATTACCATTTTCCCCGCATAAAGTCAACTCCTTTTTTGCATTTTTCGAGAAAAAGGTGCAAAAAATTTGTGCTCCCCCCGGAAAGGAGAGCACAAAGTACAATTTCTTGCTTTAATCTGCCTGCAAGGCTGCAAAACGGGCGCTGCCGCCGTGGCCCAAATACCGCCACATCAACACGCACACAATAACCAAAAGCACCAGACATACAGCAAGGAACAAGGTAGGCGCAACACTTGCGGAGAGCAGCAGCGCATACAGCAGTGCCAATACCAACACCACGGCCATGGAGCCGAACATGCAGATCATGGTGCTCATGCTCTGCTTGATAACGACTGTTTCATTGATGTAATCGAACTTGGGAAAATGCAGGTTGACCACCACGCCCAGCAGGGCCGTGAACAGATTGAAGGCCGCAGGCACCAGCACAGCCAGCACCAATGTGAGCAGCTCCAGCTTTAGCACAATTCCCATCAGCAGGGCACTAAGCGCCGTAATAGGAATACAGAGCAGCATCTGCAGCTTGACCTTGGCGCGCAGCACCGTGGCCGCAGGGACCGGGATGGACTGTGCGATCCAAAGGTTCTTTCCCTCCAGTGAGATGGATGGGGCCGTGATAAGATTGGTGCAGCTGAGGCCACAAAGGATCACACAGAGAATCAGCCCCATGATCTCCCCTTCCCCATTCAGTATCGGCAGAAACTCGGTAAGAATATCCTTTTTTATGAGCATGGCGACACAGGCAACAACAAGCAGGATCTCCCCCATCCATGCATTGAGCACATACATAGGATTGCCAATGAAGTGCCGGAAGTCCTTGCGCAGCAGCGCGGCGGCCGGGCTGCTGACATGCATCGACCTTTCCTTGTATTTAATGCGTGCGGTGCCTTTCTTTGCTGTGGTGATCTGCCGGAAGCTGCGGGAAAGGATGGCATATACCAGTTCGAACACTACCAGGGTGCAAACGGTATACAGCAGCAGATAGGTCAGGTTATGCTCCGCGATGCCAACGCCGAAGTAATACGCGGGGAAAGCGTACTTTTTGAACGCCACCGCGATGGCAGTGCCATTGGCGATGAGGCCGGAGATAATATCGCCCATCTTGCTATAAAGATAGAAATACGCTGCCAAAAAGAGCAGTGACACCACCATGGTGATGATATTCTTATTGCGCATTTTGCTGCTGATAAGAGAGATGATCCACGCAACAAGGCAGGAGAACGCCTGTACCATCAGCGGCAGCAGCAGCGTACTGATGATAAAATACGCCACGCTTAGCGCGGTAACGGGATAATTCATGCAATATACCACACCGGCCGGTCCCATTACCAGCAGCACATAGCCCAGATCCAGCGCCAGCAACAGCAGCATACGGCTGCCCAGGATGAACTTGGGCGCAATGGGCATGGAAAGCAGCAGCTCGTTATCCTTGGCATCGAAAAGCTGCGTTTGGGTGGCAAATACATTGCCGATAAAGGTGAGCATAAAGGCCATCAAACCGGCGATGGCAAAATACAGCCAGCCCAGGCCCAGTTCGTGCAGCGGCATGCAGATGGAAGAAAACATGCTGCCGAACATGATAAAAAAGCAGATGATGACATAAAGGAACAGCACCGCAAACCCGATGGTGCGGCCCATGCCGCCTTTGCTCTGCTTGCGGCGGCTGCGGAATAGCGAAGCCTTGAGCGCAGCAAACTGGACTTTCAGCAGCGTTTTAAGCATTGTCGTCCTCCAGTTCCAGGAACACATCCTCCAGGGAATCCTGTCCCTTGACCTCTTCCATGGTGCCGGAAACCACCAGCCGGCCGCCCTTGATGATGGCGACTTTATCGCAAAGCTTTTCAGCTACCTCCAGCACATGGGTGGAGAAGAAAATGGCCGAACCGCTATCGCACAGCCGCCGCATGATCTGCTTAAGCTCATGGGCCGCCTTGGGATCCAGGCCGACAAACGGTTCATCCATGATGAGCAGCTTGGGGCTGTGGATGAGAGCGGAAATGATGGCCAGCTTCTGCTTCATACCATGGGAATAGGCGCTGATGGGCTGAGCAAGGTCTTCGGTAAGGCCAAAGAGATCGGCATATTCCTTGATGCGCTGTTCCCGTTCCTCCTTGGGAACGCCATAAACATCGGCAATAAAATTGAGATACTGCACCCCGCTGAGAAATTCGTACAGGTCGGGATTATCCGGCAGATAGGCGATCTTGCGCTTACAGCCGATGGGATCTTCCCGGATGGACACGCCATCCACATAGATCTCCCCTTCTTCAAACTGCAGGATACCGCAGCAGGATTTGATGGTCGTGGTTTTACCGGCGCCATTGTGGCCGATAAAGCCATAGATCTCTCCCGCACGGATATGTAACGAAAGATCATCCACGGCCTTTTTGCCGCCGTAGGTTTTGGTCAGGTGTTCGATTCTGAGCATTTTGCTCCCTCCGATCGAATGTTTAATGTCAAATATATTTTACAACTTCGTTATCGCGTTGTCAATGCCCCCGCCGCATTATTCAAACAATCTTAATAAAAACCGCGAACCGCTAAAAGTCCCCGCCGCTATGGGCAGGGACTTTACGGTAAGTTCGGGATTCAAAGTTACGCCGCTTCAGCGGGGCCCTCGGGCAGCTCGGACTCCTCCGCTGGCTCGGTCGGCTCCTCAGCAACCGTCCATTCAAAAGCATTGGCCGTGCAGATAAGATCATCCCGCATGGAATCCGGCTCATAGGAGATGGTGATCCGATCACCCACATTCAGCAGGATGGCCTTTTCCACCTCACCGGCGGAAATGCAGTAGACGGTATTGTCCGCGTCCAGTGTCACATAGTACATGGTGGTACCATCAATGACCGCGGAGCGCAGTGCCGTTACGATGCCGGTCACGGTATCCTCATCCGCCGGCAGAATGGGGGCTTCCCCGGTATCCAGCTTGTTCTGCCGCAGCAGCTTATAATAGTTGCTCTGGCATTCCTCCACCGAGGCTCCGGTAGCAACGATCTGGTACTGCTGAACATTAACCATGGCATACATCTTCACCAGGCCGGCATAGTCCTTCAGCGCCATAAAGTAGGTGGGCTGATTGCTGATATTGAGCAGCAGCGGGAAGGTAGCGCTGTAATTGAGGTGCTGCACCACACCCTCGGCGCTGTTCATTGCACTGAATTCTTCGGCGCCCGCAATGGAATAGAAGGTGGTCTGCTTGGTACGCTGGTTAGTTAGAATAAAGCCGATATTGGATTCATCGCTGCCGGCCGAAGTCACGCCGGTGTAGACATATACATCGTCATTGGCGGCAATATAGTTATAGCCCTCAGTGGTCACGGTCACATTCTTTTGGCCAAACAGTGAATTGATGAAGCCGCCCTGGTAGGTGCCATAGTAATCGTACTGATCCATAATGATCTCCGCCGAGTAGACGCCGTCCACCCAGGTGGGGATATCGGTATAATACTGGCTTTCACCGGTGATGGCATTCACCAGCACCGCGCCCTGGATATCGGTACCGCCAAAGAGGCCAATGCGCTTGACGATGCGGGGACAAACCCAGTAAGGCGTGCCTTCTTCGTCGATCTCAAAGGTCGGTTCATTGAAGATATAGGTGGGATACTGGAACCGCAGATGGCGGTACAGATTGCGGCTGAAGTGCTCAGCCGTGGTGTAGTGCATCCCTTCCGGCAGACGAACCACATCTACCTCCTGCGTCACCATATCAATGATGAGATAGGCAGGCAGGCCGGCGCTGCGGTTATTGAGCCACTTGAAGATATCGCCGTAGCGCAGCGGGGTGACCCGAACGGGACGACCCTTGTAATTGATCTGGGTATAGTTATCCGCTACCTCAAACTGGCTTACCATATCGGCCAGCTCGCCCAGTTTGCGGTCACCCAGCTTTTCGGCCGAATCCCGGTCCAGCATGGGGATCTGATCAAAGGAGATCTCCTCGATATCCTGGGTAAAGTCACCGGTCTCCACAGTTATCAGCTTGGCATAGGCGCCGCTGCGGATGACAACGCTGGAAAGCAGCCCGCCAACCACATAGATGACAAATACCGCTCCGATAACAATAAGCGGCACGATGCAGCTGCCCTTCAGCAGTTTCCAGAAGGTCTTGCCGTTTTCCGCCTGGCGATAGATGCCGGAAGTGATAACCGCCGTGATGCAGTATACTACCGAGAGGAACAGGAAAAAGCTATAAAATGCTGCAGAGTGCAGATTGATGGGCGGCAGCTCCACATAAAAGTAAATGAAACCCGCCACAATGGTGACGATCAGATTGATGAGAATGTTTTTGCCGGAAAAGCCGGATTTAGCCATAAAAGGCGCTCCTTTCGGACATTACATTAATAATAAGATCAGTGGGTACGCTCATCGCCCCAGAAGAACAGTGCCACAGTGCCGGGACCGGTGTGACTGCCAATAGTGGTACCGATATTATTGATCATGACCTTGCCATTGAGGTGAGGGAACTTTTCCTCTACTAGGTCGGCAACAGCGCGGGCATCATCGTAGCAGGCGGACATGGAGATAAAGCACTTGCCATTGTAATCATGGCCGCCCTGGGCGTGGTTCTCCATCTCCTTTACGATCTGCTGGATGACAGCCTTTTTGCCGCGGATCTTCTGACGAGGAATGAGATGTCCCTCATCATCCATATTCAGCAGCGGGCAGATCTTCAGCGCGGTGCCGAACCAACCGGCCGCCTTGGAAATGCGACCGCCGCGGACATAGAAGGTCAGATCGGTAGAAAAGAACCAGTGGTGTAGCTTCAGGCGGTTTTCCTCGGCGAAGTCACGGACTTCCTCGATAGTTTTACCCTCATCGCGCAGGTCCGCCAGCTTATCCATCAGCAGACCATAGCCGGAGGAGGCCCCCAGGGAATCCACCACCAGCACCTTGTTCTCGGGGTATTTTTCAGCCAGCTCCTCGGCCGCGATGCGGGCGGAATTGACCGAACCGGAAAGGCCGGAAGACAGGCTGACATGCAGGATATCCTTGCCCTCCTTGAGGAAACCCTCAAAGTAGGCCGCAAATTCATCCACATTCACCTGGGAAGTCTTGGTCATTTCACCGGCTGCCATGCGGGCGTAGAACTCATCGAACGGCACGCTCTGGCCCAGGTCATCAGGGTAGCTCTTATCCCCCAGCATATAGTGGAAACAGATATAGTGAATATTACGGCTTTCAAAGTACTCCTTGGAAAGATCCGCGGTGGAGCAGCAGCTCAGAATGTATTCGGACATCAGTTTACCTCCTTTATTTTCGGGCATTACCCGCAAATGTGATTAAATTATATACAAAGCCCCCGGGAATTGCAACCAGTTCTTCCGGATATTGCCCGGTATTCACACAATGTTCATACGGTCAGCATGGCATTTTCTTTGATATGGTACTCTGCCAGGTACTTTTCCTCCAGCGGAATCCATTGCTCCCGAAATACCATCCAGTGCTCTTCCCCATTGCGGGCGGTAATGCGCCGCTTTTGTTCTTCCGGAGTGATATCGCAAAAGGCCGTCAGATCAGCATAGTGTCCAAACTGCGGGTACTGGCTGTATGCCCCCTCCACGATGATGACCGGAACCGTCGGAATTTCCACCCAGCCGTTATAGTCCATTCTGTGGCAGTCAAACCGCCGGTAGCGGAAAGCCTCTCCCCGCCGCAGATAAGGCAGCACCTCCTCCACAAAGCGCTCGGCGTGGACATTTCCGCCCGGAGCCGCCAATCGTTCCGGCGTTCTCAGCTCTCCTGGCAGGAAGAAATCATCCATGTGTACCACGGCGCCGCCCAGAGTCACAGCCAGTTCCTCTGCCAAGGTAGTTTTTCCTGCCGCCGCTCGGCCATCCATGGCAATGACACCACAGCCAGCCGGTTTTACTTTTTGATAGGCTTCTATGATCCGTTCCGCCTTCTGTATCATGAGATCCACTCTCCTTCCTTGTTATCATACCACATTCCGTCTCCAGCGACAAATCCTTTGTGGCTTCTTTGCCTTTGCATTGATTGTTTGGCGCTACTGTGCTATAATAGATAGCGATTTCCAAAACCATCTTAAAAAGGAAGCGGAAAATGAATCACAGAATCGTACTTTCCACCACCGGAACGGTGCTGTATATCGAAGCCGCCATGATGCTTATTCCCCTGCTCATTGCCATGGGCTTCAAAGAGCACAAGCAGGCGCTGGCCTTTTTGGCGGCCATACTCATTGCCACGGGCGTGGGCTTCCTGCTGCGGCGGGTCGCACCCCCTCAGCGCCAGGATATCTTCTCCAAGGAAGGCTTTGTTATAGTGGCCATGGCCTGGCTGGCGCTTTCCCTGGTGGGGGCGCTGCCTTTTACCATCAGCGGCGCCATTCCCCATTATATCGATGCGCTGTTTGAAACGGTGAGTGGCTTTACCACCACCGGTGCCACCCTGCTGCAGGATGTCGAGGCTCTTAGCTACTCCATGCAGTTCTGGCGCTGCTTCACCCACTGGATCGGCGGCATGGGTATCCTGGTGTTCGTCACCATCATCTCGGCCAAGGCCCCCGACCGTACCATGCACATCCTGCGGGCGGAAATGCCTGGCCCCACCATGGATAAGATCGTCCCCAAGGCCCGGGACGGTGTCAAGATCCTGTATCTCATCTATATCGTACTTACCCTGTTGGAATTTGCGGCGTTCCTGCTGGCGGACATGCCTATCTATGATGCTATCATCCACGCCATGAGCACCGCCGGCACCGGCGGCTTTGGCATGCTAAACAGCAGCATGGCTGGCTACGCCCCTGTCTGTCAGTGGATTGTCGCCTTCTTCATGGTGCTCTTTGCCATCAATTTCAATCTGTTTTTCCTTATTATCATGGGACAGTGGCGCACCGCGCTGCGCAGCCATGAGCTTATTTGCTTCCTTTCCATCATTGTGGTGGCTTCCGGTATCATCGCCTTCAATATCGCCCCTATGTACGGCGCGGGCGATGCTGTCCGTCACTCCTTTTTTCAGGTAGCCGCCATCATTTCCACTACCGGTTTCGCTACCGCGGATTACACCACATGGCCAGGTCTCAGTCAGGGAATCATCTTTGTGCTCCTGTTCCTTGGCGGCTGCTCCGGTTCCACGGCCGGCGGTTTGAAAATCAGCCGCGTCATGCTGTTGGCACAGTCCATCCGCCGGGAAATGCAGCATGTGCTGCACCCCCGTTCCACCCGGGTCGTCCGCTTTGAGAATAAAAAGGTGGATGAAGCGGTTATCAACAGCTGCAATACCTACTTTACCCTATATATTGTCTGTATTGCGGTCATTTTCCTACTCATCTGCTGGGAACCCTTCGGCCTGACCACCAATCTCTCGGCTGCCATCACCTGCTTTAATAATGTCGGCCCTGGCTTTGGCATCATCTCCCCCAGCGGCAATTATTCCGCCTTCTCCCCTTTCTCCAAGCTGGTTCTTTCCGGTGCCATGCTGCTGGGCCGTCTGGAGATCTATCCCCTGCTGGTCGCCATTACTCCCACCGCATGGGCCAAGCGCCGCTGATTCCCTCATTTTCTTGACAAAAGTGTATTTTTCGGTTATTCTTTATTGGATTAAAGCGTAAATACGAAAATGTGACAAGGAAACCCACACTCTCGTCCTTATGCATAAGGGGCGAGAGTGTTTTTCCATTCACTGTGCTTTGGAGGAGGAACCCACATGAAAAAAAGCAATCCCATTGCCCTGCTGCCCATTGGGGTGTTTCTGGTCATTTATTTAGGTCTAGGCCTGTTATTTAAGTACGGCCTTAAGATCAACATGGGCTTTTACAATATTCCCATCGTCGTGGCGTTTCTCATCGCCCTGCTGGTGGCCTGCCTGCAGAACCGCGAGCTCTCCTTTGATGCCAAGCTGGAGCTGATGGGCCACGGCATCGGGGATAAAAACATTGTTACCATGATCCTCATTTTCATGGCGGCGGGCATCTTTGTGGGCGTAGTTGGCCGCAGCAGTGCCGAAAGCGTTGCCTACCTGCTGCTTTCTCATGTTCCCTCGCAGTATTCTGTTGTCATTCTCTTTGTCGTCAGCTGCTTTGTCTCGCTGGCCATGGGCACCTCGGTAGGTACCATTACCCTTATCACTCCTATCGCTGCGCCATTGGCAGTCGCCACCGGCTTTTCCCTGCCCTTCTGCGTGGCATCGGTCATCGGCGGTGCTATGTTCGGGGACAACCTCTCCTTCATCAGCGATACCACCATTGCCGCCTGCAATGGCCAGGGCTGCCAGATGAAAGATAAATTCCGCGAAAACTTCAAGATCGCACTGCCTGCCGCCCTGCTCTCTTTGGCGGTCATCCTTATCATTTCGCTCAATACTCCCATCGAGCAGTTCCCTATCATCAAAGAGTATAATCTCATCCAGATCATTCCCTACATTCTGGTCCTGGCTGGCGGCATCATCGGCATTAATGTCTTTGTGGTACTGCTCATCGGCATCCTTTCCGGCTCCATCATCATGCTGGCTACCGGAGAAATCGCCGCAACAAGCCTGCTGAAAAACATGGGCACCGGCGCCGAGGGCATGTTCGAGACCACCATGGTCGCTATCCTGGTTTCCGCCATCTGTGCCCTCATCCGGGAATACGGCGGCTTTGAGGCGTTGCTTCGCGGCATCAAAAAGATATTCCGCGGCAAAAAGGGCGGCCAGCTTGGTATGGGGCTTTTGGTTGGCGCCATGGATATCGCTACTGCCAATAATACCGTCGCCATCGTTATGGCCAATCCCATCGCTGCCGAAATGGCCGCGGAGTACGGCATCAGCAACCGCAAAACTGCTTCCATCCTGGATACCTTCTCCTGTGTCTTCCAGGGCATCATCCCCTACGGCGCACAGATGCTGGTTGCCATCACCGCTGTAACAGAGCTGGGGCACAGCGTTACCGCCTTCCAGATCATCCCCTATCTGTTCTACCCATTCCTGCTGCTCATCAGTACACTGGTGTTCATCTTCCTTATCCCGGAAAAGAAGAAAGCAAATTAAGTCCCTTTTCACTCCCCCGCCTACCGGGGGAGATTTTTCTTTCCCCGATGGCAATTTCCTGCTATAATAAACATCATAAACCACCCACTGGGAGAAATACCATGAGCTGTGATGTATCGCTGGTGCGCTGCACCGATTATGAAATAGATCATATCCGCGCGGCCCTTGACCGTCTGCTGGCACCGCTGGGCGGTCTGGACTGGGTCACCCCCGGTATGAAGATCGTCATCAAGGCCAATCTTGTTGCCGGCCGCCCGCCAGAGGATGCCGTGACCACCCACCCGGCGCTGCTGTGTGCCCTTAGCGAAATGCTGATCGCTCGCGGCGCTTCGGTCGTCATTGGCGATAGCCCTGGCGGGGTATACAATGCTGCCTATCTCGGCCGCATCTACCAGCGGTGCGGCGCGGTAGAAGCCGAGCGATACGGCGCACACCTCAATCAGAATTTTGAGGTGCGGGAGTCCCATTTTCCGGAAGCAGCTGTTGCTCACGACTTCAAATACACCGCCTACTTGGATGACGCCGACGCTGTCATCAACTGCTGCAAGCTGAAAACCCACGGCATGATGGGCATGACCTGCGCCGTCAAGAATATGTACGGCATAGTACCCGGCAGTGTCAAATCGGAATACCACTATCGCTACTCCAACCCCATGGATTTCGCCCGCATGATCGTGGACCTGAACCTCGCCCGTCCTGCCCAGCTGCACATAGTGGATGCCGTAGTGGGAATGGAGGGCAATGGTCCCACCGCCGGTACGCCCCGGCCCATCGGTTGTCTGCTGGCCAGCTGTAACCCCTACCGCCTGGATATGATCTGTGCCGGTATCATCGGCCTGCCGCCGGCCTGTATCCCCACCATTGCTGCCACGCAGGAGCGCGCCCTCTCCCCCAAGGAAATCGGAGAAATCACTGTCAGCGAGCCCTGGCAACCCTATATTGTTCCAGATTTCAAAAACATCCGCAATGCCGAAAACCTTCTCCATCAGGATGGCAACGCGGCCATTTGGGGCAAGGCGCTCAGCCGCCTGCTCCGCGCCGCGATGAGCTCTCGGCCCGGTGTTCAAAAGGAGGAATGCATCGGCTGTGCCGAGTGTCAGCGCATCTGTCCGGCCAAGGTCATCACCATGGTAAACGGCAAACCACGCATTGACCGCAAAAAGTGCATCAAGTGCTTCTGCTGTCAGGAATTCTGTCCGGTCGGCGCCATGAAGGTCCAGCGTTCCCCCATTGCCCGGCTGCTAGAGAAAATATAAAAGTTCCCCCGGTGCTTTTCTACGGAAGGCATCGGGGGTTGGTTTTTCTGTTTTGTTGGGCTTATTCGGCTAGCTCCAGCATCTTCAGCACAATGGCCGCTGACTGGTGCGCCGCCACATCGATGAAATTATCGTAGCTGTCATCTGCCCCTTCATCTGCACTGTCAGACATCGTCCGGATGATGAGAAACGGAGTATCGTTTACAAAGCTTGCATGGGCAATGCCAGCACCCTCCATTTCGGTGCAGCAGGGGTCAAAGCGTTCCCGCAGGCTTTGCTTTATAGCGTTATCCGTTACATATCGGTCGCCGCTTACAATCAATCCGGAAACGACCTTCCCGTGTATTGTCACGCCTTCACACGCCATTTGCGCCAATGCCAGCAGAGCAGGATCTGCCTGAAAGGACCTGCGGAACGGGTAATACTTTACCATGACCTCATCCTGATCATGGAACGCCGCCTCTGTGCTCAGCACCACATCCATCACTCCAATGCCCGCGCCAATAGCCCCGGCAATACCGATATTGATGACCGCCTCGGCGCGGAATTCCCGTATGACCGCATTGGCAAAGAGCGCTGCGTTTACCTTGCCCACACCGCAGCACACCAGCACGATCTCCTTTTTTCCGATGCGCCCGGTGTAAAAGCTGCGCCCATACAGCTTATGCTCCTTCACCTCGGTCATCTGTTCCTTTACCAGTGCTATTTCTTCATCCAGCGCACCGATGATCCCATATCTCATGCTTTTTTCCTCCTACTGTGGTTATATGGGGTCATTATACCACATAGCTTGTCATTTTCCTATGGGCAATCTCAGTAAGTGAGATGTTTTCCTCCAATGCATCTCGCCTTCATATCACCACTCCCTCAGTTTCTCTTTTTCAGTACCGCCACCGCGCACGGGATCTTCCCCTCACACAGGGGATAGCCGGCTTCTGCGCTTGTGGGCGATCACCCCGGTCAGTAGCCCGGTGCCGCAGGCACATCCCAGCACCTCATCGGTAGGCCGGATCAGCGCCGTCACTGTATCGCACAGCTTTTTATTCGCCTTCCGGTTAAAGACATTCGCAAAAATATCGTATACCAACGCCACATTATCCCAAAACCTCGTCACACCTCCGCTCTTTTACTGCTGGGCATCGCCGGTATGCCGCCTGAACTTCTTTCTGAAAGCCCCTCTGGGCGCTCTGCCCCATACTCAAAATACTTCATCCGTTCCCTCTTTATTGCTGCGGCATCTTATCCATGCAGTTAGTTTATGCTAACTAATGTGTCAATGAAAAGCTGCCACCCCGCAGCTGTTTTCTATGGAAAAAGGTAAAACCGGCAACACTTCTAAAAGTGCTGCCGGTTTTGGAGGCACCACCCGGAATCGAACCGGGGAATAAAGGTTTTGCAGACCTCTGCCTTACCGCTTGGCTATGGTGCCGAAAAAAATGGAGCGGGTTACGAGGCTCGAACTCGCTACCTCCACCTTGGCAAGGTGGCGCTCTACCAGATGAG